>ENA-OSEY01000640-OSEY01000640.1-marine-metagenome-genome-assembly--contig:-NODE-640-length-24999-cov-4.872442_pt1 | contig 24999 bp, 25 predicted proteins | sample MGYA00248465_ERZ534230 | MGnify/ENA primary metagenome ERZ534230 (study PRJEB26409, sample SAMN06344110) | marine metagenome | isolation source: Sea water from surface | place: Atlantic Ocean:Southern...
ACAGAAGATTCGGATGAAAGAAAAAAACAATGGATCAAAATAGTTTTTGGCATTGTACTTGCTTTAGGATATGGCGGACTTCATGTACCTCCAAATGTAAGCGTTAGTGAAGTTATTTATGCTCTAGGAATTCTTTTTATAACTTTATATGTCGTATTCCGGGCTTTAAAATACTTTAAACTCATTTAAAACAATTAAGATACATATATGTTTCATAGATTTAAAAACTTAGATAAAAAACAAAAATTAGAACTTTATAAAGTAATCGGCTATTCCATTTGTGCTCTTATTGGAGGTGCAGGTAGCGCAAAACAAATAGGTGTAGGCGCTGATTTGGGAGATATAATATTGGGTTGGACTATATCTCTTGTAATAATCTTTGTAGTCTTTAGAGTACTTAGAGTTCTTAAAATAATTTAGATTTATAAAATTCTCTAATGAAATTTTCAAAAGAAGAAGAATATTTACGTAATAAAGATAAGAAATTAAAAAAAATAATTGATGAAAATGGACATATTACTTTTATGCCTGTAAAAAAAAATCAATTTGATACGCTTGTCGGAATCGTTATCTCTCAATTTATATCAACAAAAGCAGCAAATTCAATTTTTAAAAGTATTAGAGAAAACTTTAATTCAGAATATTTAAATGAGAAACAATTTCAAAACCTTAAAATTGAGCAAATCAAAAAATTAGGTCTAAGTACAAATAAAGCAAAAACAATAAAAGAACTCTCAGACCTGTTTCTCGATAAAAGATTTAAAGATTTATCAAAATTAAACAAGAAAGATTTAAATGATGGTTTAATGTCGGTATTTGGAATTGGACCTTGGTCAGTAAATATGTTTGAAATTTTTTGTATTGGCAAATTAGATGTTTTTTCATCAAAAGATGCAGGATTGAGACTTGCTATGAATAAAGGAGGAATGATTGAAAAAGGTTCTGAATGGCAAAAATATGATAGTTATGCGGAGAAATGGGCACCTTATAAAACTATTGCATCTCTGCATCTTTGGAAGACAGTTGATTAATTATAAAGTATGTTGATAAGATTTAAATAAGAAGTAAAAATAGATCATTATGTTACATGTATTTTTAAACCCAAAACGAAATATTAATAAAATAATTAAAAATATTTTGGATAATGGGGATATTGAATATAGAACTTATTTTCCAAATGATAAAAATGACTTATTCAATTATGAAATAGTTAGTCCTAAATCTGCGATATCTCTTTCAATTTTATCAAAAGTAATATTTCCTAAAAAATTTCTTTTAAAGTTTGAAAATTCATTCAACATTCATCCAGGAACGAAAGACTATCCAGGCTTAGGTTATAATTTCGCACTTTTAAATAATGAATTACAATATGGCGCTGTCTGTCATTACATGGAAGAAGCAATTGACAGCGGTGATATTATAATTGAAAGCAATTTTGATGTTTCCAAATATGAGACTATTGACAGTTTGCAATTCAAAACGTATTTACATGTTTTAATAGTGTTAAATGAATTTATAAAAAATTATAGAAACAATAATTTAGAGAGCCTTCCAAAAAGAAAATGGACTAGAACTCCATATTTAAGAAAAGATTTTTTGAATAAGTATGATGAAATTGAAGATGAAATTCTAAAAAATAAATTTATGAATTACCCAGATGGCGAAATCCCACTTGTTGAAAAACTCTTCTAATTTAAATTTTTATTCTTGTAGCCCAAAATGGATATTTCCATTTGTCAGGATCATCGTAATCAATTTTGCCTTTTTCTTTTACGTAATAAAAAAAACTTTCATCAACATCAAGATCACAAGAGCCATAAACTTTACGTAAAACACTCCAAATGCTCTGATCATGTCTATTTTCTTTGAAAAAATCATGTTGATTCTGAAGATTGTAATAGTCAGTTATTAGATTTTGATCATACTCAAGAACTTTTTTATATTCAGAAAGAATTTCTTTTATATGATTATTTTTCTTAATTATTAATATTCCAGATAATATCTGTGGAGAGTTTGCTACTGGATCATTTATATCAATCTTGAAATAATCAAATATTTCTTTAGTTGTCCATATTTTTTCTAACGTTGGATTATCTTTATAGTCTTCATCAAGATGATTTCTAATTGGAAAACTTATTATTCCAAAATCAGATTCAGATAACATGTCTAGATATTCATAGTATCTATCTTTCCCTTTTAAATTAATGGTGCATCCAGCATCACAATAGATAAGGAATTCGTCGTTATTTATTTCATTGATTTTCTTATTAATTAAGTAATATTTCCAAATTCCATATCCTGATAGTTTTTTTTGCTTTATTACTTTTTTGTATTTTTTTAAAAAATCTTTGTCATAAAAATCTTTGTTTTTAAATACCTCAATACTCTTAAATGAATTGAAATCTTTTGCTTCTCTTTCAATTCTAAGGACAGATTTTTTAAAATTTTTATCACCGTAAGAAATAAAATGTTGATTATTATATTTTTTCATCACTTCCTTCAATACTACTAATTATTGTTTTAATACCTGATATTAAAATTCCAATGAATATCACATAAAAACTTACGTGATTCAAAAAAATATAAACAAATGGAATAGTGAATCTGATAATAGACGTCATAGATGTTGTTAGTTCCGGTAAATAGGGAGAGGCACTTGTAAGTACAAATATTAGCGAAATATACAAAAAATTTTGATATAAAATCTGCTTACTGAGAAACAGTAAAGCAATTATCAATATACAAATTCTGTAATCAAAGTTAAAGAAAATTGAGCAGAAACAAAATCCCAATAAATTAACTGTGACATATAGATTTTCCTTCAAGTTAATATTCAAAATATTATTTTGGTAAATATAGATTATAAAAAAAGCAAATACCATAAATACTATAAATACAATTCCCGGGTTAATCGAAAACAAATCTTTATAACTTAAGTAGTGTGAAACCAAACCAAATGTCCAAGAAACACCACTTGGCCTAGGAACATCATTTATTTGATTAGAAAATAAATAAAAATGAGTAAGTATCCCTGTGTTAAATGTTACAAATATAAGTGTTATTTTAAATCTTTTCCAATCTTTATTTATTAACAAATAAAAAGCTAGTGAAAATAAAAAGAAAATGGGGTAAATCTTTAAAAAACTTAAAAAACTGAGGATTGTAAAGCTAAAAATAAATTTGTTTTTTTGAAACAACCAAAGTGCAAAATATGAAGCAATACAAATAAACAAATCTAAATTCATTCTCTCCAAAGCAAAAGTTAATGGTGGACTTATAAATAGCAAAAAAATTATATAATTTTTTTTTATAGTATTTTCACTGGCTTTAATATTCAAAAAAATCAAAACAGCAACAATTAACAAACTTATAAAGTATGTGCTTAAGAGTGTATTATTATAAAAATCTATATATCTAAAAAATGGTCCATAGACATTATCAATAGTCCCACACTTATTGTTTTTACAATCTAAAACTGCAAATACATAAAACATATCAGCAAATCTCGGAGTACCTTCAAAAATCCCACTAGATAATGTAAGCCAAAGTTGGTTAAATTCCCTTATAAACCCTGAAACCAGCCTTAAAATAAAATAGATAATTGGGACAGACTTAAATAAGAAATTTACTTCTTTACCAAAATCTTTTTTATTAAAAAAGATCAAATTTATTAGTAAAAAAAATATAGAGAGTTTTGAAAACAAGTCATAGTTAAAGAGTAATGTATGAAAATTTAGTATTAAAAAAATCTGCGTATATAAAATTTTTCTATTCTCTTTGGAATAACTTATATTTGTTTTTATGAATATAAATAAAGCTAGTATTAAACCGAGCATTTGATAATCAAAAGTTAATTCTGAAAAAAATATTAAATTAATCAAAGCAGAGTTTATTAAAAGTGTTATTAAAAATAATAGAGCTGACTTTTTATTGAAAATTAAAAACATGAAATAAATTAAATATATATTTAAAAATAGATAAAAATCAAATAACTTATAAGATGTTGCAATATCATTATCTGGCTCAAGAGAAGAAGGAATAGTAATATTTTTTCCAAGACATAACAACGATTTAATATCTGGGAATAAATCTATCTGATAGAATATTTTTTCTTGCTTTAAAGCTGAGGGAAATTTTTCTAAGTAAATTTCTGGAGTTATGTCATCAGAAAACCCGAAAATAAAATTTTCACAGCTACTAATTTCTTGATTCTGAACTAATGACATCAAGATAAATAAATTTACAAAGATTATAAAAAAAATGAGGACGAAGAACATATTTTTTTGAATTTTTTGCATCTTTAAATTTTATTTTATCTAAAAAAAAGTAGATTTAATATAGAATTTATATAAATATGAAAAGTTTTGAAATAATCCTCCCTTGCTTCAATGAAGAAGATAATATCATTCCAATTTTTGATGAAATCACGAAGGTTGTTAAAGATTTGGATTATAAATTTTTAATAACTTTTATTGATGATGGTTCTGATGATGAAACATGGGCAAGAATTAAAACACTTCATGATAAGTCTAAAAATGTGAAGGGTATTAAATTTTCTAGAAATTTTGGGCACCAGGCCGCGATTAATGCTGGTCTTAAAAATAGTCAAAACCAAAATATAATTGTGATGGACTCAGACTTTCAGGACAATCCAAAATATATAACGGATTTAGTTAATGAGTGGGAAAATGGTGGAAAAATTGTTTTAGCTAAAAGAATTAACAGAGATGAAAATTTTTTAAGAAAAAAAATATTTTCTTTATTTTTTTTCTTACAAAAAAAAATTTCAGACATAAATATTCCAAAAAATGTTGGCCATTTTTCTTTATTAGATAAATCAGTAGTAAGTGAAATTAATTCATTTGAAGAAAATTTTAGATACTTTAATGGAATTCGTTCATATGTAGGTTTTGAAACAAAATTCATTGAAGTTGTCAAAAATAAAAGACGTCATGGCGAGTCTAATATGTCCTACTGGAAATTATTCAAGCTCGGAATTAATGGAATTTTTGGTTTTTCTTCAAAACCACTGAACTTAATTGCTTTTTTGGGTATTGCAATATCTTTAGGTAGTTTAATTTTTTCTGCAATATCTTTGTATTATAAGTATCGATATGGAACAACCCTTTTAGGCTGGACTTTTGGTCTTTCTTCTATTTATTTTTTATCGGGGATCCAACTTTTATCATTAAGCATAATTGGTCAATATGTTGGAAATATTTTTTCAGAAGTTAAAAAAAGACCAAATTATATTATTAAAGAAACCACAGACTAATTTACTGATCAACATTTACTTCAACATTTGATAAAATCTCCTTCATCAAATAATCTTTATTCTTATCCCAGCTACCAAAACCTATATAATTTTGAACAGTGAATTTTGTCTTTTTAATTTCAGGAAGCAACATTTCGGGATTTAAATGAGAATCCATAAAATAGTTTGAGTAATAGATATTTTGCAATTTATTTGACAACATTGCTGCTGCTACTGAAAAAGTACCAACCCCTGAAGTCGCTAAATTTGTAGAATTCACCAAAGTATTAAAATCTTCCTGTAGCGTTGAAGATTGAATTTGTAATTTTTTTTGTTTTTTTAATGCTGAAATCAACTCTGACTCAGGATCATCAGTAAAAATCAGAACTTCATCATATTTTTCAAAAAGCATTTTATAATAATTTATAGGATTTTGTACATAATTTGGATGGCCCTCTAACTTTCTAATATGAATTACTAATGCTTTGTTATTAATTTTTTTATCATATAAAAAATTGACTTGATTTCTAATTTTTAACTTAAAAGTCTTATGAAAATTTTTATAGTAAAAATAATAATCATTTATGTCTAAGGGGTAATCAATTAAATAGTTTTTAAATTGTTTACTTCCATAGTAAAAAAAACGATCAGAATAAATTGGTATAAACCTATCAAATGGGTTTTTAGAATTTTTGTATGAAACTTTATTTATAAACTGATGATTGTCAACTGTTAGATTCTTGTTGTATTTTTCTGAGAACATAATAGCTAGAGCTATTTGTTGTAAGTTGTTGCCAAATCCTCCATAAAATTTTAAAGAGATATTTCTAATTAAATATCTTTGATTAATCATAAGATAACAATATCAAATAATAACAGTAACATGTTAGCGATGAGCATTTTTACTTTTCAAAATAAAATCAAGTATCAGTATGAAGATATAAAATCTAACAAATTAATTTTGCACCATCATCTAGGATTAGGTGACCATCTAACTTGTAATGGACTAGTAAATTATCTTTCTGAAATCTTTAATGAAATTTACTTACCAGTATTTGAAAAAAACTACAATATCGTAAATTTTCTTTATAAATCAAATAAGAAAGTTAAATTATTCCCTATTAAACCTGAATATGAAGAAAAAGAAATTCTAGATTTTTCTAAAGAAAATAAATTAGAAATCCTACGTGTAGGCTTTGAAAAATTACAAGATCCAATACAAGAATCGTTTTATAAACAACTAGGTCTATCATATAAGATTTCAAGTGACTACTTTAGATTAGACTACGACCCAGTAAGAAATAAAGAGCTTGAAAATCATCTTAAAGATTATTATCAGTGCAACAATAATTATTCTGTTGTTCATATAGAAGGTTCTAATACAAACTTTGAGCAGACTAATTTAAAAATAAATAGTTTTGAAAATCTTATATTTGTTGAGAAAAAATCTGATAAATTTAATAATATTTTTTATTATCTTGATATCTTTCAAAACGCGAAAGAAGTTCATTGTATAAACTCAAGTTTTTTTTGTTTAGCAGAAAGGATTCCTACAAGTGGAAAGCTATTTTTTCATAACTTAAAAAAGGAAAAAAATGTAAAGAATGTAACCTCTTTCTTGAAAGATTGGAATTTTATTGACTATTATTGATAACTATGAAAATTAATGTTTCAATTTCTACTGGTGAGCTAGTCGATAAATTAACAATCTTAGAAATAAAACTCGAAAAAATTAAAGATAGTAAGAAATTATCAAATGTACAAAAAGAATACGATATATTAGCGGAACATATGAAAGAGCTCTCTAATCATTTTGAAAATGTGGATATATTCTTTAATAAACTCAAAAAAATTAATTCAAAACTCTGGGAAATGGAAGATCAGGTCAGGTATTTTATGAGAGAAAATAAATTTGATAAAGATTTTATTAATTTAGCTAAGGAAATCCATATGACAAATGATCTTAGATTTGAAGTTAAAAACGAAATAAATAAACAATTTAAATCAGAAATATTTGAACAAAAATCTTATCCAAATTTTTAATAGTCAACATGCCAGAATCTTTTGAATAAATTCTCTTCAAAGTTTCTGATTGATTTAATATAGAATTTAATTTTTTTACTTAAACTTAAATCAGATTTAATGATTTTGTACCTAATATATTTTTTCTTTAGTTTGGTTTCTTCTTTTAAAAAAAAGTTATCTTTCTCATCAATAGTTTCAGTTAAAGATGAATCTAATCGATTTTTATCTATTTTTTCTATCCAGTAGTCAATATTCAAAATGTCAACCAAAGAATCATCAAAATTAACAACCTTAAATAAATCCATATTTATTGATGTGATTTTTGTGAATTCTTGATAGTATTTTGTAAAATTCTTGTAAGTTAATTCATTTTTTGCAACAGGAATACACCCAGCATACAATATTTCCCAAAATCTATGTGTATCAATCCCCAATCCTCTTGGAGAAAAAACATATTTATAATTTGAAATTTTTTTAAGATATGCGTATTTGTTTAATTTAGACTCTTCATGGACAAAATTTTTATTTTCTTTCAGGTGTTTTAGATACTGTTCACGAACTGGATTTGTATTTATTCTAAAATTTGAATAGATTTTATTCTCTTGGATATTACTTTCATAGGAATTGTAAAAATCTTTGAAATCTTTTGAATTTAAACTAACATCTGAAAATTTATTTCCTAAACCTAGTGGCAACGCGTGTAAGTTTGTTTTATTGACTTTTATATTTACTGAATACCATTCTGATATGCAAGCAGGTTTTAATGAATATAATTTTTCATCTATAGAAGGTATTGCACCTTGATGTGTTATTAGCTTTAAATTTTTTAATTTTTTTATTGAATTTAGTTTCGAAAAAAGTTCAAGCACATTATCTGTTTTACAATAAATTATGTCATTCTCTTTTAGTGAAAAATTTTTCTTAGAGTAAATGTATATATTTTCTTCAATTTTTGAATAGTTAATATTGTCTTTATCAAGCTGATTGAATTCATCGTAAGATACTGCCTCTGCGTATACAAGGTCAGCTTTTTTTGCAAAATTATTTCCACTTAAGAATTGATCTTCTGAGAAATTTTTCAATCTCTCAAAATAAACTTCTTTTTCTAAAACCATTTTTGATAATTTATCATTTTTTCATATTTAAATTTATTATGAATTTTCTTGAATAAACTTAATGACTTTTTCAATTACATATTCTATATTTTCATCTTCTAAATATGGATAAGTAGGTAAGCACAATCCACAATCATATAGTTCTTTGGAAATAGCATATCTTTTTTCTGAAGATTCCAAATAAGGTTTTTGTAAATTTAGTGGCATAAAAACTCTCCTCGTTTCTACCTGATTTTTTTCTAGATAGATTTTAAGTTTTTCTATATTTACATTCTTATCAAAGATTGCAACTGTCAGCCAATAAGAAGATCTAATATTATTAGTTGATGTTTGAAATCTTACTCCGTATTTTTCTAGTCCTTTTTTGTATTTTTTAAAAACATTAGATTTTAATTTCAAATGTTTTTCAATTTTATCTATTTGATTAAATCCTAGAGCAGCACTTAAGGCAGATATACGATAATTGTAACCTATTACATCATGAATATAATCTGTGTTTTTTACTAAACCCTGCGATCTAAATTTAAATGATTTCTCATAGATTCCCTCATCATTTGTGAGTAAGGCGCCCCCTTCTCCAGTTGTTATTATTTTATTGGGAAAGAAACTTACTATTCCAACATCAGGATAACTTACTGAATGCTTACCTTCGTATAATGTGCCCAAAGACTCAGCTGAATCATGTATAACTTTTAGTTCATATTTTTTTGCAATATATTCTATTTTTCTTAAATCAGGAACTTCACCATAAAGGTGTACCGGTAAGATAGCTTTTGTTTTTTTAGTAATAAACTTTTCAATTTTATCAGTATCAATTTGAAAGTTGTCTTCTCTAACATCTACAAAAACAGGTTTACCACCAATATAGCTAACACTATTTGCTGTGGCTATATACGACAAAGTTGGAACAATTACTTCATCTTTTTCACTTAAACCACACCCTAGTAATGCTAAATGTAAAGCAGTTGTTCCACTTGAAGTGAGCATACAATACTTAACATCACAATAGTTTTTAAGCTTTTCTTCAAACTCATTTACAATTGGAGAGTTACCTGATATCCATCCATCATTTAAAGTCTTATTAACAAGATCTATATCTTCTTGATATATTTTTGGCTCATACAGCTTAATCATTACTAAATTAGTTTAATTCGTAAAAATTCCTTTTTTGAAGTTATGTTAAATATAGATATTTATAATTAATTAATATTGAACAAATTTAAAAATCTAAAATTTTTAGAACAAAATATTCTTGAAAAAATAATCATAGCTTATTTGATATCAACTGTCTCTTTCATCTTAATTTACAATCTTATCAATTATGATGTTCTTTACGGTTATGATGCGGAAGCACATTTAAGTTACGTTAACTACGTTGCAATGTATTTACCTCAAGAATTCAAACTACCTTTAAAAAATGATACATATGAGTTTTTTAATCCTCCGATAGCATATATTTTTCCTGCACTAATACAAGTTTTGTGTAGAAATTTATCTACGTCTGTAAATTTAGTTGAATATTGTCAGCCAGTTTATGGCAAAGCCACTCAAGTTTTTCAAACGATTTTGTATTTAACATCTATTTTTATATTTATGAAAATAGCAAACATTCTCCAAAATAAAAAAAATTTTTTTAACTTAAATGTACTTTTAACTATCTCACTTATAACGGTAAATTACAGAACTATAAATATGATAAGGGGAGAGCCCTATATATTATTTTTTATGAGTTTACTCATATTGTATTTAATAAAAGTTTATAAGTCTGATTTCCAATTATCTTTAAAAAACTTGTTTATATTCTCATCATGTGTTGGCTTATTAGGCCTAAGTAGACAATGGGGGTTGCTTTTACTACCTTCACTTGCGTTAATTATTATCTTTGTTAGCGATAAGAAAAGAAGAAATTACTTCATTTTTATGTTGATTGTTTTTCTTATTTTTATAATCATTGTTAGTCCGTTTTATTTTCATTTATTTCAAAACTATGGTTCAGTAACGAGTTTTAATATGGAACCATCAAAATTTGACTTCCGAAATCAGCCTTTAAGTTTTTATATTCCAATAAGTGGATCCCTCTCCGCCTTATTTGATGAACCTATACGTGGAAATTTTGACAATCAACTTCTACCAATATTGTATTCAGATCTTTGGGGTGATTATTGGGGCTATTTTTCATTTACAAGTAAGTCACTTGATTCAGGAAGGAACCAGATGTTAATTGGAAACTATCTGGGAAGGGTTAACCTCTTATCGATCTTTCCCACAGTACTTCTCATAGTTGCTTTTTCAAAATTAGGTAAATACAAAGAAAATCAGTTAATTTATAAATATTTTAAATATACAATTTATTTTACATTTTTTGGTTATTTGTGGTTTCTTATTAAATATCCTTCGATACCATCAGGTGATACTATAAAATCAACATACATGTTACAACTATTCAATCTTTTAGGACTATCGCTTGCAATATATCTAGACAAATTAAAACAAAACAAAAAATCTATTTACAAAGTTTATTTGGTTATATTAACTATTGTCTTTTCTCACAATTTATCTGCAATGCTATCTCATTTTTAATTTAATATGTATTTATCATCACATTAAGAATATGAAAATAATAACTTTGCTACCGTTTAGAAACGAAGAACATTTTTTAAAAACCTGCCTTAAGTCAGTTAGTGACATTACTGATGAAATAATTTGTATTAACGATAAATCTACTGATAATTCAAAACAAGTTGCATTAGAACTTGGTGCAAAAGTATACGATAATACTGAAAAAAACGAATTTGGCTCAATTGAAAATCAAGTTAGAGAAAGCTTATTAAATCTTGGAAGAGAAGCTAATGGAACGCATTTTATTTTTCTAGATGCAGATGAGGCATTAACATCAAACTTGAAGTTCAATTTATCAATTATCAATGATTTAAAACCTGGTCAAAGTATTGAACTTCTTTGGATGGCTATATGGAAAAGTCTTAAAAGATATAAAACAGATAACAGTGTATGGTCAAATAATTTCAAAGACTTTATCTACTGCGATGACCCAAGCGAATCCTTTATCAAAAAAGAGTTTGATAATCCAGATTATAAAAAATATGATGTAGCATGGCCAACACATCCAACAAGAACTCCCAGCAAAAATAAAATAAGACATGATATTGAAAAAGGGGCAGTACTGCATTATCAATTTTCTAATTGGGAAGCATTTCAATTGAAACAGGCTTGGTATAGATGTTCTGAATTGATTCAAAATGATGGAAAAAAGCATGATGAAATTAATTCAAAATATAAAATTACACTGGAGGAGTCAAACTTTTTTAACGACTTTAAAAATATATTTAAGACATCTAAAATTCCTAGCTATTTAATTGATAATGTGCACCAGCCTGATCTCAAAAAAATATACAATCAGTCAACATGGCGACTAAATCAGATTCAAAAGTGGTTTGACACTTTCGGAAAAGAATATTTTCAAGATTTAGATATATGGCACCTTGATAACATTAAAAAGCTGTAGTCAATTTAAAGTTAATTAAATAATTTATTCCTAATACGTTTATAGATCGAAATATTTTTGTAGTAGGGTGGTTTTACCTTAAAGAAAATAGGTTTGTTTATATTGTAAAAATAGTTCGAATAAAATTTTAATTTTTGCCAAATGGAATATTCATTATCCCTTACTGTTAAGATTGGAAAACTGAACTGCTTTTCTGGATTATCAGCAAAGTAAGTTTCATCATCCAAAACGATTGAATTTATTGACTTTCCTAAAATACTTAAAATGCTTTGATCATGTCTGGGTGACTTAAAACCTTTTATTTGATTATCTTGATAATAATCTGTTATTAGATTTGGATTTTTTTCTACAATTTCAAAAAACTTTGTAAAGAATTCTTTAGATTCATAATTATTTTTAATAAAAATAATTCCTCCAGCTAATTGGTTTGAGTTTCCTATTTCTGAATCAATTTCAATTCCTAGTTCATCAAATACTTCTTTTGATGTCCAATATTTCTCTTTTTCTTTTATTTGAAACCTTAAAAAAGAACTTTTCGAAACTTCTAACATTTCAAAGTATTCAATTAATCTGTTATTTCCTTCAATGTTCAATGTGCTACCAGCATCAAGGTATAAGATAATATCATTGTCATTAGTTTTATTTAAAACATCCTGAATTACATATGGTTTCCAAAGCCAGTAGCCTCCACCGACAGAATTTTTTAAGATTTTAAAATATTTATCTACGAACGATTTAGATAAGTCTTTTTCTCCATACACATGAATTTGATTGAAAATTTGAAAATTTCTTGCTTGGTGAGATAACCTTTTTTTCTGAATATTGAATTTACTATCTCCATAAGTCACAAAGTGTTTTTCATAATTGGTCACATTTCTAATTTTATAATTAAATTAAATATTTATTAAAGAAAACTGTTATTTATACTTATATAAGCTTAACTAAATGATAAACATTGCATTTATAAAATTTGGTGGCCTTTCATCTGGAGGCACTGAAGTAAGTTTTCAAAATGTAGCTATAAATTTATCAAAAAAATATAACGTTGATTATCTTTATTGTGATTCAGCACCATATATTGGCTCAGATTGGATACATCCTGATACTGATATATTTAGAAAAAAAATTATGGAAGAATCAGATGTTAAGCTGAAAAAATTTGTTGTTGAGTACAAAGATGTTACAACAAGAATTCATAGATGGATAAATACTGATTTTTGGAAAATTTTTGATGAAAAAAAATATGATTTAATATTTTTTACAAATGCAGGTGCTCCTGAATATCCTTATACAGAAATATTAGATACACCATTGATAAATATAGTAACTGTAAATGGTGGAGTTTTCGATCAAGATAATTTACATAAAGCAATTCTTATTTCAAATGACTCTTCTAGAGTTTGGATAAATCAGGGTGGAAATAAAAATAAACTTATTGTAATTCCGCTCTGTCGTGAAGAAATAAAAAAAACAAAGGAAAATTTTAAGGATGAGCTATCTATAGATCAAAAATTTATATATGGATTTCATCAAAGGGAAGATGATAAAATATTCTCCGAAGTACCGCTAAAGGCATACAAAAGAGTCGAAAATGAAAATAATCATTTTTTGCTTTTGGGAGGATCAAAGCTTTACTCTAAACAAAGTAAAGATTTAAATATAAATAACTTTACACAATTAGATTTTTCTTCTGATACAAAAATTATTGATAAATTTTTAAATTCATTGAATGTATTTTGTCATGGTAGAAAACATGGCGAGACAATGGGTTTAGTTCTTACGGAAGCAATGAGTTATGGACTTCCAGTTATTAGTCACAAAGCTGAATCAAATGCACAAGTAGAGGTTGTTGGGAATGCAGGCAAGGTTTACTCAAAGAAAAATATTTTTCAATATTCTAATTTTATGAAAAAACTCGAAAACAACTCTTCTTTCTATAAAGAAATTTCAAACAATGCCATAAAAAGATATGAAAATGTTTACTCAACACATATAATATTAAAAAAATACGAAAAAATGGTCCAAAGCTTTTTATGAGTAAACAAGAAAACTTAAATTTTCTTTATTGCATTGATGAAAACTACAATTTTCAGTGTTATATTTCAATTTGCTCATTATTAAAATATTCTAATAATGAAATCACAGTGCATATAATTCATCAGAATCCTGATTCTTTCAATGAATATCTTGAAAAATTAAGTATTAGAAACGTTGAAATAAATTTATATCATTTTGAGGAAAAAGACACAAATTTTGTTTCATTAAGAGATCATATGTCTGAAGCAACATACTACAGACTGTATATTCAAAAGTATCTTAATAATTCAATAAAAAATATTATTTATATTGATGCTGATATTTACGCAAATAATCAATTTACAAATATTCTCCAAAGTACTTTAACCCAATTAAATAGATCTGGGAATATTATCGGGGCTTTTGATATTGTTAATTACAACAAATTTACATATAAGAAACCTTACTTTAATGCTGGACTCTTATTAATTGACTATCAAAGATGGATTAGTGAGGACTTAACTAAAAAACTTCACACAAAATTGAAGAATGAAACTGAACTTAAATACTGGGATCAGGATCTCTTAAATAATCATTTTGGTGAAAATTTTTTGAATATAAATGAATTTTTAAATTTTCATATTTCTTTAGAGGATAAGGTTATAAAATTATCAAAAAACCACATAAAAAATAATGCATTTTTTGTTCATTATGTTGGAAAAACTAAGCCTTGGGATTTAGATGGTATGTTCTTAAGAAATTCATTTATATATCATCAGTTAATAAAAGAATTTAATAATGGAAATTTAATGCTGGTTGTAGACTCTAAAAATGAAATTTTAAGTTTTTACTTAAAAAACTTTTATAAAATTTTCAGAAATTCAAACTTTCCATACTATTTAAAGAATCTATTTTATAGTTTTCGAAAAGATTGAGGATAGTAAAACAACCATGAAAGAAGTTGGAATACTAGCATCAAGTTACAAATCAGAAAACTATTTAAAAAATTATTTAAAAAATGTCAATAATCAAAGTTTTAAAAATTTTGATCTTTACTTTGAACATATACTTCCATCCAAAAAAGAAAAAAAAATATTAAAGAAATCTCATTTTCCAGATAAAAAAATTAAATATAGTTTTCATAATGATTTAATTTCATTGCCTAGAGCATGGAATAATATTATTGAAAGATCTGATTGTAAGTACTTATGTATATGGAATATAGACGATATAAGAACAAAAGATTCTATTGAAGTTATGTATAAATACTTAGAAGAAAATAAAGATAAAAGTTTTGCATATGGAAATTACACGATTGTAAAAAAATATAAAAGTAAAAAAGGAAAATATATAAACGAAGAGGGTAGAGAAAAAGAATTAAAAAGTAGCATGATTCTTGGCCCATTTTTTATGTTTAAAAAAGATGTAATAAACAAAATTGGAAAATTTGATGAACAACTTATTTCTGGGGCAGATTATGATTTTGCCATGCGTCTAGGAAACAATTTTAAAGGGGGCCATATAAATACAAATCTAGGTTTTTATCTAAATTCAGGCGATGGTTTGAGCACTAAAAAAGAAAGTAAACAAGAAATTGAAAGAACAGTTGTTGAACTCAGATATAACATTAAAGTTCTTAATCAAAACTTAGTCTTGAAAGCTCAAGATCAATACGATATAGAATATATGTTTGTTAATGATAAAAAAATAAAAGTTTTAAATTAGTTTTTTAAAAATTATCCCAACCACTCAGGATTACTTTTAAACCATTCCACAGTATTTGCAATACCATCCTCAAATTTTCTGTCATAGACTCCTCCCAATTCCTTTAAAAGTGAATTATCAAGACCGTATTTAATATCGTGGCCTGGCCTTGACGGATCTTTATTGACAAGTTCAAAATTAAAGTCTTTGTTTAATAAACTACTTATATGCTCTGCAACTTGAAGATTGCTAATTAAACTTTCACCAGTAATATTTACCTTTGTAGGTTCTAAATTTGTTTTTTCATAGGCTAATTTTTGAGCATTTTTAAAATTTAATACTAAAAATAATATGGTTTTTGCTAAGTCCTCATTGTAAATATAATATCTGCTACCGGGTACGTTGTTAGAGTCCGTATGAATTATTATTTTATCTCCACTTAGTATTTTCTTTATAGTGTTTGGAACAAACTTTTCCCAATATTGCCTCTCTCCATATACATTTGAACAATGTGTAATCAATGATGGAATATCATATGTATTAGAGTATGCAATAGTTAATTCTTCTCCTGCAGATTTTGTGGCTGAATAGGGGTTTTTGGAATTATATCTATCCCATTCTAAAAACTTTTTATCCTCGTAAGATGGCCCAAAAACCTCGTCAGTACTGAAGTAATAAAATAACTCTAATGAATTTAAATTTCTACTTAATTCAAGCAAATTAAATGTACCAATAATATTGTCTTGAACAAAAATATAAGGGTTTTCGATAGAGTTTGTTACATGTGATGAAGCACCAATATGTACAATGTAATTAATATCTGATAATTTTGAGACCAAATCTTTATTAAATTCAGCTTTAAGGTCATGAAACATAAATGAAGCTCTTTTTTCTCCATTTTCTCCGAACTTAGTAATTACATCATTGACTCTGGTGAGATTTCCAGCATAACTAAGTCGATCAATGACTATGATTTCCCAATCAGTTTCTCTTAAAAATTTTTCAATAACCAAATGGCCAATGAAACCAGCACCACCTGTAATTAAAACTTTTTTTGACATTGTTGTCTTAATAATACTATTAAATTTTTAACTAAGAACTTTTATGCAGTTATTATTAATGAATAATGGAACCATTAGTAAGTGTTATATTGCCTTCCTACAACAGATTTGAAAGTTTACTTAAATCTATAAAAAGTATCCAAGAACAAACATATAAAAATATAGAAATCATTGTTATTAATGATGGATCTAATGATAAAAGATATGACGAATATGTCTTTGATAACAATGTAAATTTAATTTCCTTTAAAGAAAATTCAGTAAATTTAAAAGGCTATTTTTCTGACAGCATTCGAAATTATGGAATAACAGAATCAAAAGGAAAATATATTGCATTTTTGGATGATGATGACTATTGGTTTCCCAATAAAATAGAAAAACAAATTGATAAACTTGAAAATACGAAATTCAAAATTTCAACAAGTGAAGCTTTTACAGGATATGGTGCATTTAATAATGATAAAGAGTATAAATTATACAATCAGGATGTCCATTTCAATGAAATATCAAAGATTTATAAAAAATCAAGATTAAAAAACCATTTCACGAAAAAATTTTTGTTTAAATTTTATTATCCTGAAATTTGGGATATTAATTTTATTAAAGTACATAATTGTATAATTACCTCAAGCTTGATTGTCGAAAGTGAATTAATAAAAAAAATCGGAGGATTTAGAGAAATTCAAACTAAAAATCATTATTCTGACTATGATTGTTGGCTTGGATTATTATCACATTCAGATTGTTATTATTTCAGTGAGCCCCTTTTGTATTACGATATGACAAAAGGTATGAATATAGATACAAAATAAACAAAAGGAACATAAAATAAAATAAAATTATGGAAAAATTCAAAAAAATATCTAGTGATGTCTTATATATTTCACGTGTTACAAAAGTAACAAAGAAAAAAATTCGTTTATTGCTCTCAGTAGTTTTATCAAACCTTACAGTGTTAATGGATGTTTTATTGATATTAGTGTTTGCAAATTTAATAGCTGGAGATGGTACAGAAGATTCAGTTTATTATTTATTTATTAGCTTTATCGTTGAAAATTTATTCCTCTTACCAGTTCTTGTAGTTGTGAGAACTTTTGTAGTCCTTTTGGAAAAAGTAAATATTCATTCCTTACAACTAGCTGTTGAAAGAAACTTGAAGCAACATGTTTTAACTGAAGTTTATAAAAAGGGTAACTACTCTATCGCCGATGCTACTTTTTATACAAACACATTAAGTGGGCATATGTCTTATTTTTACGGAGCTTTGGCAGGAATGCTCAACAACATTATTCAAATATTAGTTTATTCATCATTTTTGATCTATACAGATTTTCAAACAATATCGGTCTTTGCAATAGGTGGAGTAATTTTATTTTTTCCTACAAGATATCTTTTGCTTCAAGGTAGAAAATATATGCATGAGTCATGGGTAAATGCTCAAGAGGTAGGAAGAGATATACAAAGAGTTATTCAAAATCTTTTTTTGATAAAAATTTTAAAAACAAGTGATTATGAACTTGATTTATATAAAAAATCAATAACTAGTTTACAGATTTCACAATTTAGAAATCTAGCCTACGGAACTATAAATTCTCTTCTACCAAACTTTTTAACTGTTTTTACTATTTCTGTATTGGTTGCATTTTTTAATTTTGCAAAAGTTATTACATTAGAATTTTTGGGAATTACATTACGCCTTGTTCAGACAATTGGAAATGCTAACAATACTTTGAACATGCTTGTAAATTCCTCAGTACATATTGAAAAATTTATGGAATTTGAATCAAATAAGCTAGAAGTAGATGAAAATTATTATACAGTAAACAATAATGACACTTATGCTGTATCAATTAAGAATGTTGATTTCAAATATTTTAATTCTGAAGAATATATTTTTGAGAATTTAGATATAGAATTTCCAAAAGGTAAACATACAGTTTTAACAGGAGCAAATGGATCAGGTAAAAGCACCTTATTAGGATTAATTTCACAAATTTATTATCCACAGAGTGGGAGCATAAATATAATTTCTAAAAAAATTGGATATGTTGGTGTAACGCCTTTAATCATTGATGGCAGTTTAAGAACAAATTTATTATATGGGAATGACAACAATTCCATTACAGATAATGAATTAATAGAAACTTTAAAAACATTTAAGCTATTTGAAAATCATGATTATGACCTAGACTTTGTAATTTCAAATAGAACATTATCTTCCGGTCAAATGCAAAAGATTTCATTTATGCGGGCTCTTTTAGCAAATTCTGAAATTTTACTTCTTGATGAATCTACATCAAATTTAGATGTTGCAACAAGAGATATGATATTTAATATTTTAAAAAATAAAAATATCACAATTATCAACTCAACTCATAATCATGATGAATTTGAATTTGATCATCATATTAAAATTGAATACTTTGATGAAAAAAGGACTTTTAAGACTTTGGTTTAATCATTAATATAAAGTGAAAATTCTAAATCTACAATCTTTTCAAGTGAATTATTTTTTTTAACAGTTGCAATTGCATTTTGACTTATTTGTTCAACATCTTTATTTTTGATATTTTGAATTGTATTTTTTAGGTTGTCTTTTTTTTGGTCATAAATAATACCATTATAATTATCTTGAACAATTTCTAAAATATTTCGATTATTAGGCACAATTACAACACAACCAACACTCATTGCTTCAAGAATAGTTTTAGGATTACCTTCGTATAATGCAGTGTGTATATAAAACTTATGTTTTGAAAGCTTTTTGATTACCTCATCATTACTTAAAATTCCCTCAAAGTTTATTTTTGAATTTAAATTTTTTGATAATTTATACAAGTCTTTCTTCAAAGACCCATCTCCAATTAGAGTCACTTCTTCAGTTAGGTTCGAAAATGATTCAATCAACTTATCAAAATTTTTTTGCTTTTCAAATCTTCCTACAGAAATAAAACCATTCTTTTTCAATTGATAATCGTTTTTGAAATCTATCCAATTTGGAATAACTTTTATTTTGCTCGTTTGCAAAAGTCGGCGTCTCTTTAAAGATTCTTTGTCAGTATTACTAGTTACTATGTAATGATTTCCAAAGACTAGTGATATTTGTGTAACTAACCAATATAAAAATATTTTTATTTTTGACTTTTTTTCTTGTTTCTTGAACGTTAAAAGATCGTAGCCTGTTCTAATTATCAAATTATTGTTTGTAAACAAACTAAACATTATGGCTACCCATGACCCCCAAAGTTGATTGGTTTTAACATTTGATTTTCTATATGAAAGCTTACGACGCAATTTGAAACCTATTACTAGTGAATAAATTATTCGTTGTATATTGTTTTTATGTTTTTTATATAATTCATAGATTGGAATAATTTCAATATTTGAGATCTCCTCCTGGTATTTAAAATCACTTTCATCACCGTAAGTTACAAATGTAACGCTTATATTCTTTTTGCTTTGGATATATTTATAAAACTTTACTTCTCTTTCGAACAGTCCAGAAGATTTCCAATCTTTAAGAGAGACTCCATACGAAAAAAAAAGAATTACTCTCATTAGGATAATAATAACCAATAGAATGATTTTGATGAATAAAAATAATATGAAAAAAATTTTAATCATACATAACAAATATCAAAATATTGGAGGAGAAGATATTGCTGTTGATCAAGAAGTTAATACTCTAAAAAAATACTTTGATGTTCAAGAATTGTATTTTTCAAATAATTTTTCTAATTATTTTTCAGATATTTTAGGATTACTTAATTCAAATAATAAAAAAAGTAATGCAATTTTTGATAAGACTCTTAAGGAATTTAATCCCAACATAGTTTATATACACAACACTTGGTTTAAAGCCTCATTGGGAATATTTCATATTCTAAAGTCAAAAAATATAAAAACTGTTTTAAAACTCCATAACTTTAGATACGATTGCACCAGATTCCATAGAATTTCAAATCATTTAAATGAAAACAAAATATGTTTTAGGTGTGGAATTGATAAATCAAGTTTTAATTTTTATAACAAGTATTTTGCGGAATCTTATATTAAATCCTTTCTAATGAATAATTATGGAAAAAAATATTTTAATATAATCAAATCTGAAGATTTTAACATCTTTGTTTTAACAAATTTTCATAGAGAATATTTGAAAAAATTAAATATTAAAAGTAAATCAATATATACCCAACCAAATTTCATGAATTTTGAAAATAATATCCAATCTGTAAAACCTAAAAATGAGTTTACGTATGCTGGGAGAATATCAAAAGAAAAAGGTTTATCCGAACTTATAAAATCATTCAAAGATGCAAATCTAAAGGATTACGTATTAAACATTATTGGTACTGGGCCGATGCAAAAGCAACTGTCAGAAGAAAATCAAATTTATCCGAACATACGTTTTTATGGTGAAATAGATAATTCTAATGTTATTGAAATAATTAAAAATTCAAAAGCAGTTGTAACGAGTACAAAAATGTATGAAGGGCAACCAACAGTTTTATGTGAGGCATCTGTAAATAAGATTCCTTCTATTTTTCCAAACTTTGGGGGTATTAGTGAATTCTTTCCAGTAGATTACGATCTATCTTTTAAACAATTTGACTATGAAGATTTGACCCAAAAATTTGTCTATGCAAGTAAGAATGATTTGTCCGAATATGGTTCAAAAAATTATAAATTTTTAAAATCTAAGTTAAATGAGGATTTTCTTATTGAAAGATTTAATCTAATTTTGGACGAAAATGAATGACTTAGTATCAGTGATTATGAGTACATACAACTCTGAAGCAACAGTATCAGTTGCAATTGAAAGTATACTTGAACAAACATACTCAAATCTAGAATTTCTTATTGTTGATGATGCATCAAATGACAATACAGTAAAGATTATTGAAGAATATTGTAAAATTAGTAAAAATATAAAACTGTTTAAAAATATAGAAAATGTTGGATTAACAAAAAACTTAAATTTTTTAATCAATCAATCTACGGGCGTATTTATTGCGAGACAAGATGATGATGATTACAGCCTCCCAGATAGATTAAATGTACAAGTGCAAACTATTAAAAAAAATAATTTAGATTTTTGCTCAACCAGAGCTTTAGTAATTGATACGAATAAAAAGATACCAAATTTCTCAATGTACCTTCCAAAGAGGTTCGTATTAAAGTTTAAAAACCCTTTCGTACATGGAACTCTTTGTATTCAAAAAAAATCACTTTTAAATATAGGATGTTATGATGAAAAATTTTATTTTGCTCAAGATTACAAGTTGATGAAAGAAATGCTCGACAATAATTATAAATTTAAGTATTTACACAAACCTTATTATTTCTTAAATATGAAAAATAATATATCTACAAAATATTTTGAAAGACAGCAATATTATGCTCAATGTGTGAAGAAAAGCATTATTCCAGAAGATAAATGAAAATCTATATTAATTCAATTAATGAAGACTGGATAGTTGATCGATTAATTAAAGAATGGAATCAATTTAACTTTCCACAGCAAAAATATATATTAGGAAAAAAAGATTTAATATGGATTATTGCTCCATGGACATGGAAAAAAATTCCACGGTATTTTTTAAAATCAAACAAAGTTTTATGCACTATTCACCATATAGATGAAGATAAGTTTAACCATGAACAAGAGAATGAATTCAAAGCAAGAGATAAATATGTTGATCATTATCACGCTATATCAAATAAAACTTATCATCAACTCAAACAAATTACGAAGAAACCAATTACAGAAATTCCATGGTGGGTTAATCAGAATATTTGGTTTGATATAAATGATAAGCAATATATTTATGACAAATTTCGATTACCCGAGGATAAGTATTTAATCGGATCTTTTCAAAGAGATACAGAAGGTTACGATTTGAAATCCCCAAAGCTTTCTAAAGGTCCTGATAGATTAATAGAAAATATTATGGAAATACAAGCTATAAAGAAAAATGTTCTTGTAATTCTGGCTGGAAAAAGAAGGCAATATGTAATTGAAAATTTAAAAAACTATAATATTGAATTTAAATATTTCGAAATGTTAAACTTTTCAGAATTAAATGAACTCTATAATATTTTAAACCTGTATGTTGTTTCATCAAGATATGAAGGAGGTCCTCAGTCAATAGTAGAATGTGCCGCCTCGAGAACCCCTATTGTCTCCACGGATGTAGGAATTGCAAGTCAAATTTTAAGTAATGAATCAATATATAGTGACAATATCTTAGATGCTAAACCAAATTTAGATTATGCGGAAAAAAGGATTAATAACTTAAAAATACCTAATGGTTTTTTAAAGTTTAATAAACTGTTAAAAGAAATAAATGAAAATTAGTATTGGCACAAAAATAAAAGATGGCCCATGGGGTGGTGGAAATTTATTTGCGATTAATTTAAAAAACTATCTAATTTCGAAAAACCATATTGTAGTTACTGACTTAAGGGATCCAGATATTGATATCATATTAATAACTGAACCAAGAAAAACTTCTGAGTCATCTTCTTATACACATTTAGATGTTCAAAATTATTTGAATTATGTGAACCCAAATACCTTAGTCGCTCATCGCTTAAATGAATGTGATGAAAGAAAAAATACGAATTTTGTTAATAAATATTTAATTGAGGCAAATAAAATTTCTGATTACTCGATTTTTGTCAGTCAGTGGCTAAAAAATCTTTATGAAAATCAAGGAATTAATAAGTCAAATAACAATGTCATAATGGCTGGTGCAGATAAAAAAATCTTTAACAACGAAAACATCATGCCATGGAAAAAAGGTGAAAAATTACGAATTGTAACCCATCATTGGGGGGCTAATTGGAATAAAGGTTTTGATATATACCAATATCTTGATAATTTATTGGATGATCCATTATGGAATGAAAAGATTATTTTTTCTTATATAGGAAATCTCCCTAAAAAATTTAAATTCAAAAATACAAATTATTTACCACCTTTATCGGGAAGCGAGCTTGCAAATGAATTGAAAAAAAACAATCTTTATATTACAGGTTCTTTAAACGAACCATCAGGTAATCATCATATAGAAGCATCACAATGCGGTTTACCAGTCATGTATATTAATAGTGGCGGAACTAATGAATACTGTAGTGGTTATGGCCTGGAGTACTCTAAAGAAAATTTTGAATTTAAGCTAAAAGAAGCAATGGAGAATTATGAAGAATTATTTTTAAAGATGAAAGAGTATCCTTACAACTCAGAAAAGATGTCAAAAAATTACCTAGATTTATTTGAAGATATGATTAATAATAAAACTTCTATTTTGGAAAATAGAATCCCTAGGAACAGAACAAAACTATCAAAAATAATTTATCTCTTGAATAAAAAAATTACACAATTTATTAGTTAAATATAATTTTTTTTAATTCTTCATAAAATAATTGTGTATTAAAAAATTGATCAACTGTTTTTTTAGCTTTATCTGAAATTTTATAACGTTCTCGCTCATGATCCATTAGAAAAGAAATATTATCACACCAATTTTGTAAATTATTGTTTTCTAAAAACCAGATATTATTTTTATCCTTGAATTTTTCTTTATCCCAAAATCCAACTGTATCAGTAATTAATACGGGTACTTTTAGAGACATGGATTGTAAGGCTACACTTTGTCCGGAGGGTTGATAAGAGTTTTTTATAGGAATTATTGAAAGAGCTGCACGTGAATAGATCTCTTTGATTTCATGATCTGTTAGTACAGATTTGTTCCACTGACCTTCTACTAATTCTACATTTTTACTTTTTATCTTATCGATAGGTATTTTTTCTGAGACAATTTTAAATTTCAAGTTTGGAAGTTGTTCTGCTATCTGAAGAACAAGATCAAATTTTCGTCGTCCGTCATTTCCTATGAATAAAACGTAGTCAGAAATTTCCTTTTTATCTATATCCCAAAAATTTACATCTGTACAAAAAGGTAAATAGTGAAATTTATCTCTGTATTTAATATAAGACATCCTAGATTGGAGATATTCATTTTTACTTAGAAATATTAAATTATCAGAACAATTAAAAAATAAATTTATAAACATCCTCTGAAATAATTTATTTATGAACTTATCTTGTTTTTTTGCTAACAACCCCATGACAATAATTGTTGTTTTGTTGTAAGAAAAAATTTTATTTTGAATAAGATATGGAAGAAGCGAAACACCAATTCTGTCAGTAGTGGCAATAATATAATCTGAATTTTTAAATTTTTTTTTGTTTTTTTTTGATAGAATACTTTCAAAAAAAAATGGTAAGTTTGATAA
>ENA-OSEY01000641-OSEY01000641.1-marine-metagenome-genome-assembly--contig:-NODE-641-length-24981-cov-8.060231_pt1 | contig 24981 bp, 20 predicted proteins | sample MGYA00248465_ERZ534230 | MGnify/ENA primary metagenome ERZ534230 (study PRJEB26409, sample SAMN06344110) | marine metagenome | isolation source: Sea water from surface | place: Atlantic Ocean:Southern...
ACAAAGCTTTCAGAAAAGGATGAAAAATTAAAAAAAAAAATAAATTTTATTAAAAATTCTATAAATAAAATAGATAGTCAAATATTTTAAATGATTAAAAAAATCAAAGCATCTAGATCAGAAAAGATATTATTATCATTTTTAATTTTACTAGGCATTTTTTCTTTTGGTTTTTTTTATAGTATAAAAAATAAATGTCTATTTGTTGATGATGTGAATTTAGAAAACCAAAATTTTATCGATAAAGAGAATATTATTTTAATGGAAGTAGAATGTGGTTTGGTCGTTATTAGATTAATTCCTGAAACCTCACCAAATTCAGTAAAAAGATTTAAATTATTAACTAGAAAGGGTTTATATAATAATTCAGCTTTTTACAAAGTTATAGAAAACACATTAATTCAAGCAGGAGATATTGAGTATGGAAATATTGAAAGTATAAATTATATAAAGGTCGGTAGTGGAAAATCGGGCTTAGGGAATTTAAAATCTGAAATAAATGAAGATTTTAAATTTACTGCAGGCTCTGTTGCTATGGCTCGAGGTGATGATTTTGATACCGAGGACAGTGAATTTTTTATTATATTAAAAGATATACCAATTTATAATGGCGAATATACTCCAATAGGTAAAGTAATTCTTGGCTTAGATGCTCTTAAAAAAATAAAAAAAGGTAACAAATCAAACTATGTTTTAAGACCTGATTACATTAAATCTTTAAAATTAATTGATTAATGGTTTTCCAGTTGCGAGTGTGTGTTTAATTCTTTGTTGTGTTTTTTCAGTTTGAATAAGTCTCATAAAAGCTTCAAGTTCTAGATTATATAGATCATCTTCACTTAGTTGCTTATCTATTGTTGTATCCCCACCGCTTAAAACATTTGCCAATTCTTCTCCAACTTTAAATCCGTGATCCAAAATAATTTTGTCATTATAAAGCTTCTCTAACGATTTTATCATTTTATCTTTTAAGGGTTTACCTGAAAGCTTAAACGTACATTCTTTTGGGGGTTGGAAATTTTTATTCTCCTCTAATAATTTTTTTGCTTCTTCAAAAAGACTATTTCTATTCATAACTTTTTTGTCTTCAGGTCTTAAAAATTTTAAAGGCAAAGCCTCTACAGTTGAAGTTGCTGTTTTAGCATAACCAATAATATTAAAAACTTGAAGTGGAGCATAATCAGGATCTTTTTTTGCCTCATCGGTTTGCGACCATCTCCATAAAACTTCTTTACATCCCCCTCCTGCCGGAACTACTCCAACACCAGTTTCAACCAATCCCATTACAATGTTTGTATGTGAGACTACAAAATTAGATTGAATTGCTACTTCCTCGCCTCCACCTAAAACTAGACCAGATGGGGCGGATATCACTGGATATTTAGAATACTTTAAATGCTTACAAGTTTGCTGAAAGTATTTAATAAATTTTTCTATGGATTTAAATTCTCCTTTTTCCACAAATTCCATTGTGTATTTTAAATTTACTCCTGCTGAAAATTGCATGCTCTCATTAATTATAATTAAAGGTTTATCGGTAGCATTTTTTAATGCATCCATTGAGTCATAATCTAAAGCACAAGCTTTAGTGGTAAATTCAACAATATTGAAATCCTTAAATCTAAATATATCAGCCGATTTGTTTTTATCGATTTTAATTGCTTTTGGTTTGATTTTACCCAGAGTTTCAATATCTGTATAAAGCTGTCTTTGACCATAAAAATTTTCGTCTTTTGTTTTTGATAAATTTTCTAGGAAAGAGTTTCCTTTAACGTCTCCTACTCTATCAAAAAAGTTTTTAACCCCAATCGATTTTAACATTTCAAAGGGTCCCATTGACCAGTTAAAACCAAGCCTCATAGCTTCATCGATATCATTAAATTTATCTGTAATACCAGGAACTAAAGAAGATGAGTATTTTATGATTTGTGAAATTACTGACCAGGCATACTCACCAAATTTATCTTTCCTGTTTATTAACAAATTTAAATCTACTTTTTCTATTCCTAATTCAATTTTTTTAGATGTTGAGTATTCTCCTGTTTGCAAATTTATAGCCTCTAATATTTTTTTATTTTCTTGTTTGTTCATTCTATAGAAACCACCTTTGCCTTTTCTGCCAGTGTATCCATCTTTAATTAGTTTTGTGATTAATGGAATTTCTTTTGCAACTTTCTGAAATGGATCATTTTCAGGTAATTCCTTTATAAAACTTTTTAAAACGTCCGACATTAAATCAATACCAATTAAATCATAAAGTCCAAATACACCTGTTTTTGGAATACCCATCGGTCTACCGAAAATTGCATCTGCTTCCTCAATAGATAAATTCATTTTAAATGCTTCTGTCATTGCTACTTGCATAGCAAATACACCAATTCTATTTCCCAAAAATCCAGGTGTGTCGTTACAAATAATAGCTCCTTTACCAAGCTCATGTTCACAAAACTTTTTGAGATAATTTATTTTTTCTAAATCCGAACTTTTACTTTTAACAATCTCTAAGAGACCCATGTATCTCACAGGATTAAAAAAATGTGTAATACAAAAGTCTTTTTTATCTTCTTCGGATAATTTTTCAGATAAAACGCTAATAGGTATAGAGGATGTATTTGAGGATACGATGGTATTTTTTTTTCTTGTATCAAATATTTTTTTATAAATATTGTGTTTAATATCAATTCTTTCTACAACAGCCTCGACAATCCAGTCTGCATCGGCCACTTCTTTAAAATCATCATTAATATTTCCAACATTGATACCATCAATTTTTGATTTATCAATTAGCAGGGGTGGTCTTGATTTTTGAATTCTTTCTTTTGCTTTTTGACTGATTTCTGTTGTCAGATCTAATAAGGTAACAGGAACATTGGCATTACAAAGATGTGCAGCGATACCACTTCCCATCGTTCCAGAGCCAATAACAACAACTTTATTTATTTTCATGTGTCAATTTTATATTAAATTTAATTGTTTCATGAAATAAAAAAATTGTATCAATTTGAAATTTGCTGATTTTTTAAATCATTAATTTTTATATGGCACCGGATTGCATTTCCATTTTCATCTATTTGCCATGGTGGAACATCTGTTTTACAAATTTGACCTAATAATCTAGGACATCTTCCTTGGAATGAGCATCCTTTTTCGGGTGGTTTTTCTTCTACAATATCTTCTGCAACTAACTTCGGTTTAATATCTGGGTCTGGTTCTAACACTGCTCCTAGAAGGACCTCGGTATAAGGGTGAGACGGAAATTTATATACGCTTTCAGATGGACCAATTTCACACAATCTTCCCTGATACAAAACTGCAACCCGGTCACTTATTGCTTTTACAACTGCAAGATCATGTGAGACAAAAATATATGTAGTGCCAAAATCTACTTTCAATTCCTGAAGTAAATTCAAGACTGCTGCTTGAACGGAAACATCAAGCGCTGAGGTTACCTCATCACATAGAATTATATCTGGTTTTGCAGCAAAAGCTCTTGCTACAGCTACTCTTTGCTTTTCACCTCCTGACAATTGTCGTGGATACCTTGTAAGATAAAACTCACCTAATCTTACTTTTTTTAAAACTTCTATAATTTTTTGTTTAAGTTCATTTCCACTAAGACCAAAATATAGTTTAAGAGGTTGTGATACAATTTCCTCAACTGTGTGATTAGGATTTAATGATTCATCAGGATTTTGAAAAATCAATTGTATTGCTCTTAGGTAATTTGCATCTCTTTTTTTTAAATCATTTGATAAAATTTTATTTTTATCAAATTTAATTATCCCATCTTTTGCTTTGATAAGTCCTGCGATAGATTTAAGAATAGTTGACTTTCCACTCCCGGACTCACCCACAAGTGCCAAGGTTTCACCTTTATCAATTTTTATATTTATGTCTTTAACTGTTGGATTTGTGTCATCAATTTTATTTAGTAATTGTTCTATGAATTTTTGTTTTGCATAACTAATTGAAACAGACGATATATCTAAAATTTCATTTTTGGTTAATTTTCGTAATACTTTTTTTGAAGATTTTGTATCCTCGTCCTTTTTTTTATGAAGTTTTTTGTGGTTAAAACATCTAACACTTGTATTTAACTCACTAACAAATTCTAACTCTGGCGAATTTATTTTACATTTATCTTCAGCAAACTCACATCTATCGTAAAAACTACATCCTTCTTTTATTGTTCCAGGTTGTGGCTGGCTACCTGACATTGAATTGGGAAGTCCAGATAAAGTTAATTTTGGTATAGATTTTAATAATCCATAAGTATAAGGATGAATTGGATTTTTTAATATAGTCCTTACCGGTCCATCTAAAACAATTTCACCAGAATACATTACAATTACTCTATCGCTTACCTGCGCTATAGCTCCTAAATCATGACTTACATAAACCATTGATGTACCTGTATCCTTTGCGATAAAGTTCAATAGCTCTAAAACGTGAGCCTGAGTTGTAACATCCAGCCCAGTAGTTGGCTCATCTAATAATAAAAGATCTGGGCTCCCAGCTAAAGCCATTGCAACTGCAACTCTTTGTTGTTGACCTCCAGAAAGTTCATGGGGATATCTTTTTGCAATTGTCTCTGGAGAAGGTAACCTAACTTTATTTAATAACTCCGAAATTTTTACATCTCTATCTTCCTTTTGAAAATTTGTATGTAATCTTAATGCTTCGTCAATTTGATAACCAATTTTTAAATTTGGTGTTAAAGACTGCCCAGCATTCTGAGGTATCATTGCTATTTTTCTTCCTCGAATATTTTCTAATTCTCTGTTTTTCATTTTTAAAATATCATTAGACTGATAAATACATTCTCCAGAGATTGTAAATAAACCATGCTTAACATATCCCATCATTGCTAATGCGAGAGTACTTTTTCCTGAACCAGACTCTCCTACTATACCAACTGTTTCACCTTTATTAATTGTGGTACTAATATTTTTTAAAATTGAAATTTGTTCCCCTTTTTTACTGGTAAAACCAATAGATAAATTTTTTATTTCTTGTACAACTTGTTGCATATTAAACTGGTGCTTTTGTAGACCTATCAATACCTAATGCTTTTGCAAAAGCATCTGCAGTTAGATTTATACCTATTATAAGTGAACTTAATCCAAATATCGGTGCAAGTACTGCCCAATACGCAAAAGACATCAAGCCTCTTGCATTAGATATCATCAATCCCCAATCTGGAGTTGGAGGGCTCACACCAAAACCTAGGAAGGATAATGAACTAAAACCAAGTAACATCCATGACCATCTCATTGCACCCTCAACCATAATTGCATCTCTTACATTGGGTAATATTTCATTCCAAATAATTGAAAAATTACCATGACCTCTAGCTCTTGCTGAAACAATAAAGTCTTTTGCTATTACATCGTGTGTTGCTGCTCTTGCTACTCTTACAATTCCTTTTCCATAAAAAAAGCCTAAAGCTGGTATCAAAACAATTGTTGATGTACCTAAAAGTGAAACTATTAAAAGCATCGCAAGTATCCAGGGAATAGAGAGAAAAGCATCAATTATTCTCATCACTACGTCATCTATCTTTCCACCAACCAATCCACAAAAAATTCCTAGCGCACCTCCCCATAGCAAAGCAATTAAAGATCCAAAAAAAGTTACCGTTAGTGCAGTTCTGCCTCCAAGTATAGTTCTTGTAAAAACATCTCTTCCAAGACTATCTGTACCAAACCAATACTCGGAAGAAGGTGCTTGTAACATTAAAGATGGATCAATAGCCTTGTAATCATGAGGTGCATATAGAGGACTTGTGATGGCTAGTGTGACATGAAAAACTAGAATTATTAAACCAATTAATCCAGACGGCCTTGAGGCCATAGTTGAAATAATTTCCACTATTTTAGAAAATGTGCTTTTAGGTTTTTCTTGTTTAATAACTAAAGTCATTTTTTAATTTGTAAGGATTTTAATCTTGGATTTAACATTAAAGTCAATAAATCTGCGATGAGATTTATTATTACATAAATTGAAGCTAAAATAATTGCTAAAGCCTGAACAACAGGCAAATCTCTATTTGAAATAGACTCAATTACCAATCTACCTAATCCGGGGTAATTAAATACTACTTCTGTAACAACTACTCCACCTAATAACCACGCAATAGTAAGCGCAACTACATTTATTGCTGGCAATAAAGCGTTTGGTAAAACATGTTTAAACACCATTTTCCAGTAAGGAACACCCTTTAGAATTGCCATTTGAACATAGTCCGATGCCATAACTTGAATAACACTTGATCTGACCATTCTTGCCATGTGGGCGGTCATAATCATTGATATTGCAATAACAGGCAGAATTATGTTTGGTAAAAGCTCAGATACAGACGCTCCTGTTGGAACAATTACTATTCCTGGAAGCCACTCCAGCCAAATTGCAACAATTAATATTAATAAAGTAGCACTGATGAATTCTGGAATCGTCATAGAAAAAATAGTGAATGTTGAAATTATAATATCTGGCATTTTATCTCTCCATAATGCAGTGATTATTCCTAATAGTAAGGCAATTGGAATTCCAATCAAAATAGATGCAGAAGCAAGTACTAAAGAATTTTTTACTCTCGGACCAAGGACATCATTGATTTTCATTTCACCACTTAATGAATAACCAAAGTCACCTTGTATTACTCCTATAGCCCAACTAACATATCTCTCATATGCAGGTATATCTAACCCCAGCCTTTTGTAGCATGCTTCAAGTGCAGCACCATAAGCCTCCCGCTCTAGATAAGTTGTGCAGGCATCACCCGGTAAAACTTCAACTCCAACGAAAGTGATCAAAGATACAATAAATAGGGTAATTAACCCAAGAAGAATTCTTTTTAGAACTAAAATTAACATAATAAAATTGTAAAGCTTCTGTTAAACAATATTTATATTAAATGAAAAGGATTTTACAGGCCTAATTAAAGGCCTGTAAAAAAGATTTTTGTATTAATCTGTTACTTTAAGCTTATGCCAACGTACAGAAAAAACCTCTACATCATCTAAATTTTTAACTCTTGATGAAGTAATGACTAGTTTTGATACGTGATATGGAATCATCGTACCAGACTCTTCCCATAAAGTTTTTTGTGCATTTTGATAAGCTTTTTTTCGTTTGCTAAAGTTAAGCTCACCTCTTGCATCAGAAAGATTTTTATCAAATGCTGCATTTTTAAAGAATGATTCATTCCATTTTGCACCACTATGATACGCTTCATGCAGAATACTATCTGCAGGTCTTTCATTCCAACGAGTCATTGCAACTGGCTTTTTCATCCAAGTTTCTTTCCAATAACTTTTTGAAGGTGTCATTTTAACTTCAGCTTTAATACCAGCTTTAGCTAATTGTTGTTGTAATACTTCACCAATCGTTGGCCAAGTAGGTTCTTTAGTAGAAACGTGAATTACCATATCAAACCCGTCTGGGTATCCTGCTTCATTAAGAAGTTTTTTCGCTTTCTTAATGTCTTGAGGACACTTCATTTTTAAACGATATTGATCTGATGGTGCAACTGGTGTATCGCAAGATACTGTGGCTGCTCCACCCATTACTAAATCAACAAGCTCTTGTCTATCGACTGCAAGTCTAACAGCTTTTCTAACTTTTGGATCATCAAAAGGTGCAGTATCTGTTCTCATTACCATACCTCTCCAATTTCCTGTTGGTACTACTGAAACATTAAACTTTTTATTACCATCAAAAATTTTCTTTTGGCTAAATGGTACATATCTGTTCATATCAATTTGACCAGTTAATAAAGCTTGTACTCTTGCTTCACCATCAGGTATTGCGATAACATGTACTTCCGCAACTCCTGGCGCACCTTCCCAATAATCTGGGTTTGCTTTAAGCACAGTCGTTCCCTCTGGATCAAATGTTGCTACCTTAAAGGGTCCAGTTCCAATACCAGTTTGACCAATAGTATCTCCAGAACCTGAAGGTATCATTCTTAATCTATAATCAGTTAATAATAATGGAAAATCTGCAAATGAAGTATTTAATTTCATTTTTACGGTATGTGAATCTATTACTTCAATATCCGTAACAGAGCTCATACTTTTTTTCGCAGGTGATCCAATATCAGGATCTTTAACACGCATTAATGAATATTTAACATCTTCGGCATCAAAGTCTGAACCATCATGAAATTTTATTCCCTTACGGAGATTAAAAGTCCACTCGTTCGCTTCTGAATTTGCTGACCATTTTGTTGCTAATGATGCTGTGACTTTGCCTTTTAAATTTTTTCTTACTAAACGGTTTTGAGTCATTATAACTACTTGAAATAAACGCCCTTTAGTAATTGCATCAAGGTTTGTATCTTTTCCAAAACCAAGATCATGCGATAATTTAAAGACACCGCTTGATGCATTCGCTAATGAAAAAGACAACATTAAAGATATCAATGAAAATGATATCACTTTATATATTTGTTTCATAAAATTGCCCCTCTTTTTAAAGCATAAAGTTAACAATTCATTTGTTTGATATCAATAAAGAAAACTTTATTGTTTTATTGGCATTTGTTGTTTAATAATCATCGTTATTAAATTATATGCACGATATCCTAAAAAACGTAAGGTTTTCAATAAAGCCAACTAAACTGAATGGTGAAAATAAAGTAGAGTTAGCTAGAACTCTCCCTATTCATCCTCTTACCTATCAAGAACTGCCTTACGACCCTGAGTATTCACATTATGCTGGGCGACTTACTACAGAAAAATTATCAAATGCAACTCCTGATCAAATGTATTGGAAAACAAGAAAAGAAATAATTTTAAGGCATACGGGAGAATATCCTTATGAAATATCAGGTCCAGACTCTTTGAAATTTTTAGAAAAAATTTTCCCTAGAAATATTTCAAAAATGAAAGTTGGTAGATGTTCTTATCAGTTTGCTTGTTACCATGATGGTGGAATGATAACTGATGGAATATTATTAAGATTAGAAGAGAATAAATTTTGGTTTGCTCAAGCTGATGGAGATCTTTTTTCATGGTATAAAGCGAATGCCGAAGGTTACAATGTAAAAATATCTGATCCAAATGTTTGGATAAGTCAAATACAAGGTCCCAAATCAATGGAGTTGTTATCAAAATTAATAAAAGAAGACATTGCAGAAAAATGGAACTATTTTGATTGCAAAGAAGTAACAATATTAAGTGAAAAGATTATAATAAGCAGGACTGGATTTACAAACGAACTTGGATGGGAGATTTACTTTAGACCTGAAAATAACGCTGAGAAAATTGGTGATTTAATTCTATCTGAAGGAAAAAAGATGGGCATGATTTTAACAGCTACACCATCTTTTAGAGGAAGAAGAATAGAGGCAGGTCTTCTTTCAGCAGGACAAGACTTTGACAAGAATACAAATCCTTTTTCTGTTGGACTTGGTAAATTTGTTGATTTAGATAAAAAAGATTTTATTGGAAAAAAAGCTTTATCGAATCTTGAAAAAAAATGTAGAACATGGGGCCTTAGAGTTAAAGAAAGTGTGGCTCTAAAAGGTGAAAATATTTTTTCTAATAACAAAGTAATTGGAAGAGTTACATCAAGCACATGGTCACCATTTCAAGTTTGTGGGGTTGCAATTATACATTTAAATAATGATCAATTTGGACCTAGCTCAGTAATAGATGTGAAGTGTTCAGATGGAAAAATTTATAAAGGTGAAATTTGCAGTCTACCAATGTACGATAAAAAAAACGAGATAGTTCGGGGCTTAATAGAAAATATACCAACTAAGCCAGAACCTTGGCCAGGAATTCAAACAAAATAGTTTCTTTAAATGGATATTGTTGATAAAAAAATTATATCTATAGGCGGTGGCGGATTCACACACCAAACAGACAAATTTTTAGATGAATTTATAATTAATCAAATAATCGATAGAAAAATTAAATTTGGATTTTTACCTACAGCAAGCAAAGATAATTTGAATAAAATTAATTTATATTATGAAGAATTAAAAAAATATAATCTTGAACTATCTCATTTTGAACTTTGTTCAAAAGTAAAAGGTTTCTCAAATTGGATAATGGATCAAGATATAATTTATGTTGGAGGAGGAAATACCAACTTCATGCTAGATTTGTGGCAGGCAAATAAATTGTATAAATATTTTGAAAAAGCTTATAACTCAGGAATTATTTTATCAGGTGTTAGCGCTGGTGCTGTTTGTTGGTTTGAATGGATATTTACAGATTCTCTAGGAGATGGATATAAACCCCTTAGAGGAATGAATTTTATATCAGGAAGTTGTACACCTCATGCGTCTGAAAAAAATAGAATTTATGAATTTGAATTAAGTATTAAGAATAAAAAAATACCTTCTGGTATAGCTATTGATGATGGTGTTGCTGTTCTATTCATAAACGGTAAACCAACTTCTGTTTGTTCTTCAAACAAAAATAGAAATGCATATTTTATTGATGATAATAATAATAGAATTGTATTAAATGATCATATAAAAAAAACGAATGAGTAATATTTTTCCAAGCAAAAGAATTCATAGTATTGAAGATGCACGTAATTTAGCCAGAAAAAGAATGCCAAGAATGATGTTTGATTTTGTGGATGGAGCTTCTGGAGACGAAAAATTATGCGAAAATAATAGTAAAGCTCTAGATCAGATTAGACTTCAACCTCGTGTTCTCAGAAATGTGGAAAAAAGAAAAATTAATAAAAGTTTTTTAGGCTCCGAATACGATCAACCATTTGGCTTTGCACCAATGGGAATGTGTAATTTAACTTGGCCAGGTGCAGATGTAATGTTAGCGCAAGAAAGCGTTAACAATAATGTGCCAATATGTGTATCGATGGCGTCATCAACATCATTAGAAAAAATGTATGATCTTTCTAAAGGAAATTGTTGGTTGCAATTATATAACTTTCAAGATGAAGAATTTCTTATGGAACTTTTAGACAGAGGTCATCAAAAAGGTTATAAAGTTGCAATTCTTACTGTTGATGTCCCTATACAATTTAGAAGAGCCAAAGATAATAAGAATGGTTTTACTGTACCGTTTAATTTAGGCCCAAAACAATTTTTTGATTTTGCTACACATCCACTTTGGTCAATAAGTACACTTCTATATGGAATTCCTAAGCCAATGAATTATGAAACATCGAAGCGAGGAAATAAATTTAATAGAGGTGAAAGTAGAGGATCCACTGATTGGAATACATTGAAAAGAGTGCGAGAAAAATGGAAAGGAAAACTAATTATAAAAGGCGTGATGTCTCCAGAAGATGCAATTAAAATTAAAGAAGAAGGAGCTGATGCTATACAAGTTTCAAATCATGGTGGAAGACAATTAGATAGCGCAACAGCATCAATTGAAGTACTTCCTTTGATAAGAAATTCTTTAGGAAAAGATTTTCCAATCATATTTGATAGTGGTATTAGAGGCGGTAGTGATATTGTAAGAGCATTAGCTCTTGGAGCTGATTTCACAATGGTTGGTAGACCTTTGATGTATGGTATTGGAGCTGACGGGGCTAAAGGATTGAAAAGAATAGTCGATATAATTAAAGAGGAAGTTAGTACGGCCTTGGGATTAGTAGGTTTAAATGATATAAAAGATATATCTTCGGATATTATAGCTGAGAGATTTATAAGAGAATTTAAATATTAAAATGTCAGAAAAAAAAATAAGAGGTGGGTCTCTAATTGCAAGAGCTTTAAGGGATAAAGGCATAGAAAATGTTTTCACTTTATCAGGTGGTTTCTGTAATCCTGCTTTAGAAGGATTAATGGAATGTCAGATAGATGTAATAAATTGTCCACATGAACAGATTGCAGGACACCTTGCTGATGGACACACAAGAATTACTAGAAAACCTACTGTATGTTTAGTCGGGCCAGAGGGATTTGCAAATGCTGTGCCATCTATGATGGAAGCGTGGGGAGAAAGATCTCCAGTGATTTTTATCACTGGATCAAGTAGTTTAAGAAGACAAGGAGCAGGAGGATTTAAAGAAATTGATGATGTAAAAATTGCTGAACCATTAACAAAATATAGCGCAAGTATTACTGATGGAAATAGAATTCGTGAATTTGTAGATAAAGCTTATTTAATAGCAACAAACGGTTACCCAGGAGCAGTTCACTTAAGTGTCCCAGTGGATATCATGTTTTCATCTTTTCCTGAAAATGCAGGATTAGAGGAAAGACCTTTTTCTCAATCAAAAAAAATAAAAAATATTGCTTGGCCAGATCCCAATCAAATGAGTGAAGTTTTAAAATTAGCTTCGAATTCTAAAAAACCAATGCTTATTGGTGGCCATGGTGTCTGGTGGTCAGGTTCTGAGAAGAAATTAGAAGCCGCAGGTCAAAATTTAAATATTCCAATTTTTAATGTTCCATACCATCAAAAACTTTTAGGGGAGGAAGCTAAATCTTACATGGGATTGGCAGATATACACCAATATCCCCCTTCAAAATTTGCGTTTGATGAATCAGACTTAATTTTAATGGTTGGAACAAGACTTGACAATCAGATGAATTTTGGGAATCCCCCACTATTTCCTAAATCTACAAAAATTGTTTGTATAAATGGATCTCATGAAGAAATCGAATTAAATAGAGCTGCAGATATTAATATGCTGTGTGATCCAGGGGTATTTTTGGATACTTTAAGTAAATTAAAAGTAAATAATAAATGGAATTTAGACAATAAATGGATTGAGCAAAACATATCAGAAAAAAAGAAATGGATTGATAAATCTTTAAAAGATCTTGAAAAAGAAACAATCGAAGCAAAAAAAAACGGTGGTAAAATTCATCCTCTCCAATTAGCTTTAGATGTACAAGATGCAATGAAGGATAATGATTGGTTGGTGATAGATGGTGGAAATACTCATTTTTGGTCTGAAATAGCAATTAATATTGCTGGTCATAAAGGAAAAAAACTTGGTGGTATTTTACATCCCGGAACTTTTAGTATGCTCGGTGTTGGGGTTCCGTTTGCACTTTCTGCAAAAAATCTAAATCCAAAATCAAATGTAGTATTGATAAGCGGCGATGGGGCTTTTTTATCTGGAGGCTTATCTATTGAAGCAGCTTTTCAAGAAAATAAGCCGATAGTAGTTGTAATAGATAATAATGGAGGATTAGATTGTATTTCACAACAACAAGAAAGGCTGTTTGAAAGTGGAAAACATTTTGCAACTGATTTTAGAGATATTCCCTTTCATAAAATATTCGAAGGATTTGGAGGTCATGGTGAGCTTGTCCTTAAAAGAGAAGAGCTTGCACCAGCACTTAAAAGAGCTCTGGAAAGTGGAAAAACTGCATGTGTAAACGTAAAAGCTAAAGGGGTTATCAGCCCGATTGTGGCTGCAGTAAGTAATAAAAGAGATAAAGCATCAATTGAATAATCAATGGCAATAGTTTCATCACACTTATTAAGTTCAACAGATGGCTCACATGCATCAGGCGTAAAAGTAATTATAAATCAAATAAAAAAAAATGGATCAAGAAGAAAGATTTTTCAATCTAAGACAGATAAAAATGGGAGAATTTATAAACAATTTTCTATAACAAAAAAAGATTCTTCATTAAAATATGAAATTATTTTTAATCTACAAAATTATTATAAAAAAAAAACTAATGTTACAGAAATCGTAATCAAGTTTAATATGAAAAATCCTAAGAAAAAATATCATATACCTGTTATAATCGCTCCAAATGGTTATTCTGTTTGGTGGTCAAAATAAATTAATGAAAAAAATATCTGTTCATCAATCAAAAAATATCAAATTAAATATGTCAAGACGTATAAGACGTACACCTTTTACCGATAAAGTTGAAAAGTTAGGTGTATCAGATTTTACAGTTGTCAATCATATGCTCTTACCAAAAGGTTTTAGAAAAACCGTGGAGCAAGATTATTGGCATTTAAGCAAACATGTTCAGCTATGGGATGTTTCTTGTCAAAGGCAGGTTCAAATATCCGGCAAAGATGCATTTAAACTTATTCAAAAGTTGACACCAAGACCATTAAAAAAAATGCAAACTGGAAAATGTTTTTATATTCCAATCTTAAATGAAAAAGGGGGTATGATTAATGATCCTGTTCTTCTTAAATTAGATGATGACATGTTTTGGATATCTATTGCTGACTCTGATATATTGCTCTGGGCCAATGGTATTGCAATTGGACTAGGTTTAGATGTTAAAATAAAAGAACCAGATGTTTATCCATTAGCAGTACAAGGACCAAAATCTGAAGATTTACTTGTATCCATTTTTGGAGAAGAAATCAGAAAAATAAAATTTTTCAATTTTAGAATATTTGACTTTATGGGAACGAAACAAATAATAGCAAGGTCAGGCTATAGTAAACAAGATGGTTTTGAAATTTACTTTAAAGGTTTCGAAAAATATTTTGATAGTAAAGACTTGGGAGAAAATCTTTGGGATACAATTTGGAAAGCTGGAAAAAAATTTAATATTTCACCAGGATGTCCTAATCTAATAGATAGAATAGAAGGCGGGTTAATGTCATATGGAAACGATTTTACTAAAGAAAACAATCCTTACGAATGTAATTTAGAAAAATATTGTAAATTTGATGATCATGATTTCATTGGAAAAAAAGCTCTTGAAAAAATTAAAAAAAGTGGATTAAAACAAAAAATGCGAGGTGTTATGTTTGGTGGAAAACCCTATAAACCTAATGGTAAGCTTTTGCCAGTACTTTCACTAAGTAAAAAAATTATTGGAAGAATTACATCTGGAATTTTTTCACCAAGAATAAAAAAAAATATAGGTCTTTCAATGATTTCAAAAGATTATTGGAAAGAAAATCAAAAAGTTTTAGTAGAAACCTTAGATGGCAAATTAGTAAAAGGTACTATTACCTCTTTGCCATTTCCTAAATAAATATATATACATATTAATATGTTTAAACCTGTTATTGTTGGATATGCTCGTTCGCCCTTCACTATGGCAAGGAAGGGTGCACTTATTGATGTTAAGCCAGTAAATTTATTATCCGAAGTTGTAAAAAATTTAGTTTCTAAAAGCAAAATTAATAAGGAAGATATTGAAGATATTGTGGTTGGTTGTGCTTTTCAAGTTGGTGAACAATGTTTCAACATTGGAAAATTAGTTACTTTTTTAGCGGATATGAATGTTAAAACTTCAGGTATGACCGTTGACAGGTGGTGTGGATCTTCAATGGAGGCTATCCATATAGCATCAGGTAAAATTGCAATGGGGTCAGGCAAAGTTTTTATTTGTGGTGGAGTAGAAAGTATGTCTAGAGTAAATACTGGATTTGACCCAGTCCCTTATCCTTATACTGAAAAAGAAAACCCTCATGTATATTTTTCAATGGGTACTACAGCTGAAAACGTAGCAAGAAAATTTAATATTTTAAGAGAAGAGCAACAAGAATTTGCAATATCAAGTCATAATAAAGCACATGAAGCTCAAAAAAATGGAAAGTTATCTGAAGAAATAATTCCAATAGGTGAATGTAAAGAAGACGGAAATATTAGACCCAATAGTACTCAAGAAAAATTAGATCAATTAAAACTTGCTTTTGATACAAAAGGAACAGTCACAGCAGCAACATCGTCACCATTAACTGATGGAGCAGCGGCAACAATAATCTGTGAAGAAAATTATGCGAAAGAAAATAATCTTAATATATTGGGTAGAATAGTTTCTACAGCTGTTGAAGGTTGTGATCCAGATTATATGGGACTTGGTCCAATAGGTGCATCAAAAAAAGCACTTATGCGTGCAAATTTATCAATTGATAAAATTGATATCTTTGAACTTAACGAGGCTTTTGCATCACAATCTTTAGCTTGTATAAAAGATTTGGGTATTGACCAAAAAAAAGTTAACATTGATGGGGGTGCATTAGCCTTAGGACATCCGCTTGGAGCTACAGGAGCAAGAATTACCGGAAAAGCTGCTGATCTTTTAAGAAGAGAAAATAAAAAATATGCGCTTTCAACTCAATGTATCGGTCTTGGTATGGGGATTGCTACTGTAATTGAGTCGGTAGATTAATTATCTACTTATTCCTCTAATTCTTTCTGATCTTCTTCTTAAAAGTTCAGCTGTTACTAAAATAAGAGTTGATAAAACAATTAAACATGTTGCAACCGCTAAAATAGTTGGACTTAATTGTTCTCTTAGACCTGTCCACATTTGAATTGGAATAGTTGTATTATCTAATCCAGCTAAGAATAAAACAACTACTACTTCATCAAAAGAAGTTACAAAGGCAAATAAACCACCTGATATTACTCCTGGTAAAATCAAAGGTAATGTAATTTTCATAAATGTATTAACAGGATCACTTCCCAAACTTGATGCAGCTCTAGTTACGCTATGATCAAAACCAGATAGTGTAGCAGTCACTGTAATTACTACAAATGGAGTTCCTAAAACAATGTGTGCCAAAATTATTCCTGTATGTGTTGCAGCCAAACCTGCTTTTGCCATAAAGAAAAATATTGCAACACCAGAAATAATCAAAGGTACGATCATTGGAGATATTAGTGTAGCCATTATTATTCCTTTATAAGGCATATGTCTGCTACTTAACCCTAATGCTGCAACTGTTCCAAGTATCACTGAGCCTATTGTGGCAAAAGTTGCAATTATAAAACTATTTTTTGTTGCAAGACCCCAAGGATTTTTAGTTCCATATATCATATCCTTATACCATCTTAGTGAGAATGCATCTGGATCTAATCTTTTCATTCCATCTGAAAAAACTAAAAACTCTTCTGCATTAAATGATAATGGAAAAATTACAAACAAAGGTGCAATCAAAAAGAAAAAAACACAGGTACAAATAAAAAGATAAAAATAGTGCCAAATTCTATATCTTGTCTCTGTATATTTTGGTAATGCCATAATTATCCTAGTTTTATATTATCTACTCCAACAAGTTTGTTATAAATCCAATAAATTACAAGAACTCCAGTTAGAAGCATTAGACCCATTGCAGATGCAAAACTCCAATCTAAAGTACTTTTCATATGAAAGGCTATTTGATTGCTTATTAAAGTGCCCGAGGCACCTCCAACAAGTGCTGGTGTAATATAGTATCCAATTGCAAGTATAAAAACCAATAAACAGCCAGCCCCAATTCCAGGAATTGTTAAGGGAAAATAAACTTTCCAAAAAGCTACAAAAGGAGTTCCTCCAAGTGATTTTCCTGCCCTCATTAAACTTGGGGAAATTGTCTTCATAACGCTATAAAGTGGTAACACCATAAAAGGTAATAGAATTTGGGTCATTGCAACATAAGTGCCTGTTTTGTTGTACATCATTTCTGGTCTATTTTCCTCGCCAACAAGGCCAATCCATACAAAAAAATCATTTACAATTCCTTGTTGTTGTAAAAGTATCATCCAACTTGCGGTTCTTACTAATAAAGAAGTCCAGAAAGGTAATAGAACACAAATCATTAATAGATTACTATATTTCATTGGTAAGGTTGCTAGTAAATGTGCGATCGGGTATGCCATTAAAAAACATAATATAGTTACAAAAAAAGCAATCTCCAAAGTTCTAAGCCATAATATTCTGTGAACTCTTCTATCCTCTGAAACTTGTGATATTTTTCCATCTTCATTTTCATACATATCCATTGCTTTGAGATATTTTGAATAAGTAATATCTGGGGCTCTTCTCTTTATAGCTCTCCAATATTCAACATTTGCCCAACGTTTATGCACATTCATGATTTGCTCTTTATAATTACCTTGTTCAAATTTTTTCATTTTACGTTGAAGTTTTTTTAGAATACTTTTAAAACCATTTTTTTCGTAATTTAATTGAGTGGCTAATTTTCCAAATGTCTTTTTCTCAACAAGAAATTTATAATCCAAATAAAATGCCTCGAAAACTTCCTCTGGGGGTAATTCTTTACCATCCCATTTTTCCATTGCTTTAAATGTTTTTGGAAGCATGTTTGTGACCATTCGATCATCTACACTTCTAAAAAGCATTTCACCTATTGGAAAAATGTATGTAATTATTAAAAAAAGTAATAATGGAGCTACTAAAAGAAAAGCTTTAATTTTATTTTTTTTTTCTGCTTTTTTTAAGCTTACCTCTAAAGGAATTCCGTCAGTAGTTAATATTTGTTTAGTTTCGCTGCTCATAAAATAAAAAGGGCGGTTATTAAAACCGCCCTAAATATATTATATAATTTTAGTCTTTAAAACTTAAATTATAGTCCAGCTTTCATTGCTTCCCATTTTTCTCCAAGCTCTGTACCGTTATCGGCCCAGTAAATTGGATCAACTAGGAAGTAATTTTTTGTGTTTCCTGGAGCAGTTGGCATTTCTGGAACCATGTTTGTTTTACCGTCTTTGTACCACGGCTCACCTGCTTCCATAATTTTTAAAGATGATTTTCTCCAAGGTGCGTATGCTATATATTTAGCACTTCCTGCTAAACCTTCTGTACTTGTCATCTCAGCTAATGCTTTTTTAGCATCAGCTTCGTTTGGTCCACCTTTGACTAAAACAAAATATTCATAGTCAAGACCTTGACCATCCCAAACTTGTTTTAATGGTGCACCTTCTCCAACGATTGCGTTAAAGAATCTACCATTCCAACCAGTTGCCATTACTACTTCACCACTCATTAAAAGTTCTGGTGGTTGAGCACCTGCAGACCAAAATACACATCCACCTTGAGGGTCTGTGCAAAGTTTTTTGATCTTATTCATTGCTCTATCAACACCTTTTTCTGTTTCTAAAGCTTCATAGATTTTTGCTCCACCTTTTCCTGGTTTAATACCATCAGCTGCTAAAGCAATCTCTAAATTTGTTAAAGCGCCTTTGTATATAGCTCTTTTTCCAGGAAATTTTTTTGTGTTAAAGAAATCTTTTATAGTTTTTGGAGTACCTTTTACATTTTCAGTATTATAAGCGTAAGTCCAAGAATATAAAATATTTCCTACAGCACACTTACTTGGCATTGGAGCAAAGAAATCTTTACTCGCTGGAGTCCCATCAGGTGCTGGTGGAAAGTCTTTATCAAAATCAAATTCAACAAATAAACCTTCGTCGCATCCAGTAATAGTATCCATTGCAAATACATCGATTATATCCCATGTAATTGCACCAGCTTCTTTTTGTGCTTTAATTTCTGATAATCCACCAGAATAATCCACCCAGTTAATAGGTACACCAAGTTTCTTAGCAGTAGGATCACCATATCCTAATTTTTGACTTTCAGTGTATGCTCCACCCCAAGATGCAACTGTAACTGCAAATGCTGATGAAGTTATTGAAAGAGCAAAAGAAAGGGTAAGTAATAATTTACTTAATTTTTTCATTTATCCTCCGTTTAAACGTTTTTTTTAAAAACATAATTACAACAAGTAAAAAAAACGGAGTCAACCAAGTATTTACAAAAAATTAAGTGGATTAGGGCTGATTATATTAAGAATAATTCTAAATTGGTTTATTTTGGGTCTAAAGCTCTTGCATCGGTTGAGTTCCAACTAATATTAATTGTATTCCCAAGTTTGATATCTATATTTTGTGAACTATTTGGAACTTTTAGAATAAATTCAGAATTTCCAAGAACGTTAAGTCTTACACGAGTATGATCACCATGATAAATCACTTCCTCAATTTTTCCTTTATAATTATTATCCATTTTTTGAGATGGGTTAATAAGAGCTCTTTCAGGTCTTATAGAAACAGTAGTTTTATCACCTTTTGATTTAACATTTATTGGATTAGCTACTATTTCACCTTCTTTTAATTTAACTTTGCATTTTCCATTAGAAATATCTGATACTTCACCCTGGAAAGTATTATTTTCCCCAATAAATTCTGCTACAAAAGAATTCACTGGTTCTTCATATAATTTGTCAGGTGATGAAAGTTGTTGAACTTTACCATCATTAAAAACAGCGATTCTGTTTGACATAGTTAATGCTTCACCCTGATCGTGGGTAACATAAACTACAGTAACTCCAATACTTTCATGAATATGTTTAATCTCATACTGCATGCTTTCTCTCAAATTTTTATCTAGAGCGCCTAATGGCTCATCCATTAAAACAACAGCCGGATCAAAAACTAATGCACGAGCTACAGCAACCCTTTGTTGTTGTCCACCTGATAATTGCCCTGGCATTCTGTTTTCAAAACCAGTTAGAGAAACCATAGACAGTGCTTTATCAACTTTTTTATCTATCTCGTCTTTTGAAACTTTTCTTACTTTTAAAGGGAAAGCTAAATTTTCATAAACAGTCATGTGTGGAAACAGTGCATAATTTTGAAATACCATTCCAATTCCTCTTTTATGTGGAGGAATATTTGAAATTGGATTTGAGTCTAAGTAAATTTCTCCATTTGTTGGAGTTTCAAAACCAGCTAACATCATTAGACAAGTTGTCTTTCCAGAGCCAGATGGTCCAAGCATTGTTATAAATTCACCTTCTGAAATATCTAAGTTAAGATCTTTAACAACTAAAACTTTGCCATCATAACTTTTATCGACTTTATCGAATTTGACGAATTCTGAATTCTTAGACATAAGCGTGTTTTAAAACATTTGTGTGATGTTTTTTCAAGTTATTTTATATGCAAGTCTTTGGGGAAATTACAAAATAACTCACTTCCTTTGTCTGTAATTCTTACAGACTCTGATGCTTCAACACCCCAATCACCAAATTGCATTACAGCAATCATATGAAAACAAACATTTGGTTTAAGAATAGTTTTATCTCCTTTGTAAATATTTAAAGTATGTTCACCCCAATCAGGAGGATATCCAATTCCAATTGAATATCCTGTTCTAGACTCTTTTTTAATATTATATTTATCAAGAACTCCCCAAAATTTTTGAGCCACATCATCTGCTGTGTTTCCAGGTTTTGCTGCAGATATTCCTTCATTCAAGGCTTCGTTTGTAGCTTTCATTGCATCTATTTTTTTTTGCTCTGGTTTTCCAAGATGGACTGTTCGTGCCATTGGACAATGATACCTTTTGGTTACTCCAGATAATTCAACAACAGTCGCCTCTCCTTTTACAAATTTCTCATCTGTAGCCGTTAAATGTGATGCGGATGTGCCTTTGCCTGTGGGTAATAAAACAGCAATACTTGCATATTCTCCACCAATTTCTGGAGTTCCTCTAAATAAAGCCCTTTGAATTTCTGCTACTGCATCACACTGTCTTACTCCAGGATTTATACTATCCATTGCAACTTTCATTGCATTTTCAGAAATCTTTGCAGCTACCTTCATTAGATTTATTTCTGCATCTGACTTTATTAATCTTACCCAATTAACTAATCTTTTAGAGTCTTTAATGTTTGCATTTGGTAATCCTTGTTTTAACTTTTCGTAACAAAATGCAGTAAAGTAATGACTATCCATTTCGACACCAATATTTGATTTTTCCCATTTTCTTTCTTTAATAAAATTGATTAATGCGTCGTATGGGTGTGTTGGCCATGTATGAATATACTTTTCTTTATAAACTATAATATTTTCTCTTTTTAAATACGTCTTAATATAAGCGCCTCCAGCATCCTGGGCCCTAACAAAACAAATCGGTTCATCTAGATCAACATGAACAAGTACACATTGAGAATAATAAAAAGACCATGCATCATATCCAGTAAGATAATTCATATTATTGGTATCTTGGGATATTAGCAGTTCTATACCTTTTTGTTGCATTGATTGCTTTGTCTTTCTTAATCTTTCTTTATATTCATCTTGTGTAAAGGACATGACTAATTTGAGTTAAATAACTTTCCAAAACCAGATATAGATTTATTTTGATCAATCTTTTCTAACGTATCCCAGATTAAAACTTGATTGCTAGAAAGAACAAATTTATCCAGTTTTTTCTCAAGTTTTTGAATAATTTGAAGAACTGGGAGAGCCGTACACGAAATAAATACTGCATCAGCATCTCCATGATCCATATTTGTTAAAACTTCATACAAAAAATCTGGATCTACTTTCCAAATATCACTATCGGAATCAATATCTAAATATGAATTTGATGTTACTTGAAATTTCTCATCCTTGAAAAAAGAGACAACCTGATTATTCAATTTTTGGGGATAAGGAGTAAAAATAGAAATTTTTTTAATATTCAATTTTTTTAATGCAGCTATAGCTGCAGTGCTTGGAGTTGTAACTTTTGATGAAGGTTTTGCATTTTTTATCTTTTTTTCAATAGTTTCATAACCGCTTGCAATTGTTCCAGATGTACAACCATAAACAACACAATCGATTTTCTCATTTGGCAAAATATCATTCGTGACATTTGTAAGATCTTCTGACATTTTAATTAAATTTTCTTTAGTTAAAGGGTCATATGTCTTTATACGATTAACAAAAAAATCTATATCTTTATCTTTGATGACATCTGCAAAATCTTTTTCAATTATAAAATCTGAGGCTAAAGCAATCAAACCAATCCTAGGGTTTGTTTTTTTTGAAAATTTCGGATCAATTTTTTTTAAATTCATATAATTCTTTTATTTGTGTATATTCCTCTAAAACTTCAGGATTTGCCAGCGCTTCTTTATTTTTAATTGTGTTACCTTCTATTATATTTTTCACCGCTAATTCGACAATTTTTCCATTTTTGGTTCTAGGAATGTCGTTTACTTTAAATATTTTATTTGGAACATGTCTTGGTGAAGCATTTATTCTAATCTGTTTTTTAATTTTTTTTATTAATTCATCATTTAGTATCACCCCGTTATTAAGGATAACAAATAAAATTATTCTGATATCATTATCCCAAGATTGACCCACAACAATCGACTCTTTTATTTCTTTAAATTTTTCTACTTCGGAATATATTTCTGCTGTGCCCAGTCTTACACCACCAGGATTTAAAGTGGCATCAGATCTGCCATAAATTAAAAACCCACCTGAATTTTTTATCTCTCCATAGTCTCCATGATGCCAAATATTTTTATATCTGTTAAAGTAGGCATTTTGAAATTTTTTATTATTTTTATCATTCCAAAACTTTGTTGGCATTGAAGGAAATGGAGTTTTACAAACCAACTCTCCCTTTATATTCTTTACTGATTTACCGCTTTCATTAAAAATATCCACATCCATTCCTAAGCCTTTTGATTGTATTTCTCCTGAAATTACAGATTTATAAATATTTCCAAGTACGAAACATGAAACTAAATCTGTACCACCAGAAATTGATGCAAGATGAACATTTTTTTTAATTTTTTTATATACATATTCAAATCCTTCTTTTGATAAGGGAGATCCAGTCGAACATATTGTATTTAGTTTTTTTAAATCAAAATTGTTTGAAATATTACTTTTTTTTAAAGCATCTATATATTTTGCACTTACGCCAAAAAGTGTGATTTTTTCTTTACTAACAATTTTTAATAGTAAATCTTTTTGTTTAAACATTGGAAATCCATCGAATAAAACGATAGACGCTTTAGAACTTAGACAGGTTACTAACCAGTTCCACATCATCCATCCACATGTTGTAAAATAAAAAATATTATCATTTTCTTTTATATTTGAATGAAGCTGATGCTCTTTTAAATGTTGTAACAGTATACCACCTGATCTATGGCATATGCATTTAGGTTTACCAGTCGTTCCACTTGAGTAAAGGATAGCAAGCTCAGTATTAAAATTAAATTTTTTAAAATTAATTGAAGTTGAGGAATATCTTTCAATTTCTTTCCAGAATTTAAATTTTATACCTTTAGATTTCTTAAAATTTAGATATTTTTTTCCAGGGTAATTAATTACTAAAACATGTTTAATTGATTTAATTCTTTTTAATATATCTGGAAGTCTTTCAATAACATTGATTTCTTTTCCGTTATAATAATATCTATCACCAATAATTAAAATTTTTGGCTTTATTTGAGCAAACCTTTCAACCAGACCATTTAAACCAAAATCTGGAGAACAAGATGACCATATTGCTCCAATTGCAGAAGTGGCAACAAAGCTTTCAACAGTTTGAATTATATTTGGTAAGTATGCAGATACTCTATCACCTTTTTTAATACCTATTTTATTAAAATATGAAATTATCTTTCTCACATTTTGATTTAACTGAAACCATGATCTTTCTTCTCTAAACCCATTTTCACTTATGAATGTAATAGCTTTTGAATTATCACTTTTGACTAAGATGTTTTCTGCGAAGTTTAATTTGTAGTCAGTTAAAAATAAATTTTTATAAAAAATTTTTGAATTTTTAATTTTATTTTTTCCTTTAAGTCCCTTAACTTTACAGAAATCCCAAATACTGTCCCAAAAATTTTCTTTATGTTTTATACTCCAATTAAATATTTTATCGTAATTACTTTTGAAATTAAGATGATATTTATCTTTTATGAATTTTTCATACTGCATCAAATTTGAATTCAAAATTTGATTTTTTGATGCTCGCCACAATTTTTTCATGTTTAAAGTTTCTTTTTTGGATAAAATAGCAGCATTTTCCCATCAAAATATATAATAATTTTAATGTTGAAAATTAAATTTAATCGTCCTTAAATTGATTTTTTATAAATACTAACAAATTAGAGGAAAAATGAGAAAATTAATAATTGCTGTATTTTTATTTGTATCTTCTATGGTCACAAATTCTAATGCAGATGGACACGGAATTAAAATGGGTATTATTTTAGGTTTCACTGGTCCAATTGAATCACTTACACCTGCAATGGCAGCGTCTGCAGAACTTGCTTTCAAAGAAGCTTCGGACTCAGGCTCATTACTTGGCGGTAAAAAAATATCAGTAACAAGAGCAGACTCGACTTGTGTGGACTCTGCTGCAGCTGTTACAGCCGCTGAAGGATTAGTTTCTGGTGGAGCTGTTGCAATTATGGGAGCGGATTGTTCAGGAGTCACTGGAGCAATTGCAGAAAAAGTTGCTGTACCGAATGGAGTTGTTATGATTTCACCATCAGCTACATCTCCAGG
>ENA-OSEY01000642-OSEY01000642.1-marine-metagenome-genome-assembly--contig:-NODE-642-length-24974-cov-3.738402_pt1 | contig 24974 bp, 22 predicted proteins | sample MGYA00248465_ERZ534230 | MGnify/ENA primary metagenome ERZ534230 (study PRJEB26409, sample SAMN06344110) | marine metagenome | isolation source: Sea water from surface | place: Atlantic Ocean:Southern...
ACCAGACCAGCCATATGTTCCTGGTTGCAAAGTTACTACTAAATTTCCATTGAGGATTTTGCTTGATATGCTAGAGGAGTCGAATTTATGAGGCAAAATATATTGCCAATTTTGTTTAGAAAATGTTTCTTCAACAAAATAATTATTTTGAGAATAACAAACCTTCGAAAACAATATAATTGATAAAAAAATAAGAAATGTTTTCATGTTAATAACTATTTAAAACAAATTTATAATAAAACACAATTGAGATTTACAAACTAATTTACTATTTTAACTCCCTATGATAATTAACATTTATGCGGCTCCGTAGCTCAACTGGATAGAGCATCTGACTTCTAATCAGAGGGTTGGGAGTTCGAGTCTTCCCGGAGTCGCCATTAAATCAAAGACTTAGCTTATAGCCATAGAAGTCTTGGATCAAACAGTTATTATCACATTATTGCTTTATATAAATTAATTACTTATCTTATTAATAAAGCCTTATCATAAATGAAAAAAAATTTACAAAAAAGTAAATGTCTGAAGAGCGTTTAAAACGAAAGATCACTATTATTCTAGCTACCGATGTCTTTGGATATAGCAAACACATTGAGGAAGATGAAACCTTAACTATTAAAACTTATAATGATCGTGAGGTAATTCTTCTAAATCTTATTAAAGAATTTCGTGGGCGTGTTTTTAATACAGGCGGTGACTCAGTATTTGCAGAGTTTTCCAGTGCTGTTGATGCTGTTGAATGTGCATTCACTTTTCAAAATAAAATTCATCAAATAAATGATAATCCGGATACTAAATGCAAATTAAAATTTCGGATAGGTATCAATATGGGTGATGTGGTTGAAAAAGGCAGTAACCTATTGGGTGATGGAGTAAATATTGCGGCTCGTCTCGAAGCGATGGCACAACCAAATGGTGTATGTATTTCAAAGTCAGTTTATGATCTAGTAGCTCCTAAAACTGATCTTTTATTTAATGATATTGGTATCCAAAAAGTAAAGGAAAATAAGTTCCACGCTTTTGATCTTATGATGAAACACTCTAAGAAGAGAGAGAAATCAAATCAATCTTTTCATAAACGTTCTATTATTGGTTTTTCAGCCACTTTTGTAGTTTTATTTGCTATATTTGTCTTTTATTTTTGGCAAGTAGAAAATAAGCCAAGTAATGATGTATATGTGCATAATTCTTCAGAGCCAACTTTACTTATATATCCTTTTGAAAATCTATCAGACAAGAATGATAGCAATAGATTTGCAGCTGCATTTACAGATAGTATGATCCAAAATTTATCTCAATACTCAGGTATTGTTGTACTTTCAGGAAGCACTAGTAATCACGCTATTCAAAATGATATTTCAGACAGTGAAATGAATTCAAAATATGGTGCAACTTTACTTGTAAGAGGATCTATCCAGTCAATTGGGTCAAGTTCTCGTGTTGGTGTTCGCATGATTGATCTTGAAAAAAATATAGTAGCTTGGTCAGACAAATATCAGTTCAATAAAGATGAAATTTTTGATATCCAAGATAAGATAGGTACAGAAATCTTAAATCAACTTCATCTAAATATTATAACTGGTTCATTAACAAGTGAGTTTATAAAAAAATTTGGAACTCTTGAAAATTTAACTATAGTACTAAATGCTAGGAATGAATGGCGAAAATTTACACCTTCTGGGCATGATGCCTATTGGCGTTACATAAAACAACTAGAGGAAAATCTTGGAGAAAATTCACCTGCCTTATACAATCAAAAAGCTTGGGGAATATATCAGCGTATTGGTCTTGGTTTATCCGAAAATATTGGCGATGATAAAGCAAAATTGTTTGAATTAGCAGATGCTGATATAGAAACCTACGGGAGTTCACAAGCCTACGCTCTTAGAGCTCTAATTGAAGGTAGGTTTTCTAAAGATGGATGTGGAAAATCAATTGAACTAATAAGAAAAGCTATTGAAGTAGGTAATACAAATGATGCATTAACAATATCAGGAGCTATAGAGCGAAAATGTGGAAACATAGATTATTCAATTCAGAATCTTAAAAAAGCACTCAAAATAACTCCGAATGACAATGGTTTTTTTATAAGAAGACAATTAGCAGGTTCACTTTATATGAAAGAAAATTTAAGAGAACTAGAAAACCTTGTTGAACCTTTAATTGAACAAGATGATATTGATCCTGCAATGGTAGCCTTACTGGCTTATGCTAAATTGAAAAATGGTGAAAAAAAATTAGCAATCAAAATTTTTGAGAAATCAAAAAAAATTGGTCTATCAGAAGGACATATTAAAAGAGTTCTTTTTGCCGGTGAACCAGTTGACACATTTTTTAAAGAAATGAGTTCCATTGGTTCACTTGAACCATAATTTTTTTATAGTGAAAAATACCCTTTCATTGCCTGTGTATGAAAATTTATTATGCATTAATAATTTCTTAAAATAATTAAATTAGTCCGGAACATTAAGGTTAAAGAAAAAAGATAAATGATTATTTTATCTTATTATTATAATTATGATAGTTTTAGGAAAAGGTTTGCCTGGATTGAAGAACAAAAATTAATTTAGTCTACAGAATGGTCAAAAATAAAGGATTAAAGAAAAATGGATCAAGGATCATTAAAATTAATCGGCAATACTCCATTAGTAAGGTTACAAAATATTAAAATTCCAAATGATGTTGAAATATGGTTAAAGTATGAAGCTGGAAATCCAACTGGATCATATAAAGATAGAATGGCTTTAAGTGTATTAACGACAGCTATAAATAATAGAGTTATAAAAAAAGGAGACCGTATAATAGAATACACAGGAGGAAGTACTGGATCCTCTTTAGCTTTTGTTTCTGCTTCTTTAGGACTGAATTTTACAGCTATTTTTTCTGATGCTTTTTCTGATTCAAAAAGACAAACTATGGAAGCATTTGGAGCGAATGTTATAATTGTAGAAAGTGAAGGAAAGGGTATTACACCTGAACTTATTCAAAAAATGAAGGAACAAGCATACATATTATCGGAAGAAAAAAATTCTTTTTATGTCGATCAATTTGGCTCAAAAAATGTCTTAAAAGGTTATCTTCCTATGGGAAATGAAATCAAAAGAGAATTAGAGGGGATAGATGTATTCTGTGCTTCAGTTGGAACTGGAGGTGCTATTATGGGAACTTGGCAAGGTTTAGATAATACTGATATTAAATTAGTTGCTTTTGAGCCTCTTCAGTCACCATTTCTTTCAACTGGAAAAGGTGGGCCGCATAAAGTTGAGGGAATTGGTGTTGGATTTGATCCACCTTTTTTAGATAGAAATGCTTTAAATGAAATTAGATGTATAGATCAAGAAGATGCTTTTAATATGTGCAGAACTCTCTCTAAAGAGGAGGGTTTATTTTGTGGTGGCTCAACTGGAATGAATGTTTGTGGAGCTCTTGAAATTGCTAAAAATTTAAAAAAAGGGGGCAAAATAGTCACTTTAGCATGTGACAATGGTTTAAAATATCTAAATAGTCATATTTATAATCTTTAATATATTTAAATCGAAATTTTAAAATAAAGTTCTTTAGTAAATTTAATAAAACTAAATAAATTTTAAAATGTGATAAAAATTATATTTATAAAAAATATCCTAATTAACTATTAAAGTGTATTTAAATGCTTTAAAAGATAAATTGTTTATCTTTTTATTAAATATACAAAAAAAGGAGTGCTAATGTTTAATTTATTTTTAGGAATTATTTTATTTATAGGGTTAATAGTCTTCGCGATTTTTTCTGGTGGCTCTATCGAAACTTTTATGGATATGCCATCACTAATAATTGTTGTTGTAGGAGCTTTAATTTATTCATTTTCTTCAGGCGGTGACGCTACTGAAAGATTGGATAATTTTGGAGTCGGCGCAGTCAGAATGGGCTGGATCGGATTTATAATTGGTATGGTCTTAATGGCTAACGGTAAAATTATCCTAGATATAGAGAGGTTTAGTTCAGCCTTCGCAGTGGCTATACTTCCAATATTTTTTGGATATTTCTTTCAAATAATCACTAATATGATTGTTTACAGATTAAAAACTAATAAATTAGCTGATGAATTAAAAGAAGAAGATTAGAGTTAAAAAAGTGATCACATACTTTGTGATCACTTAAATAATATTAGTTATTTTTAATTAGTGATGAGATTATTTACATTTAATATATTTTTTATTTTTTTTATAATGCCAGCACTTGCATATAATGAAGTGAGGATTTACAAGCAAGGCAATTTCAACTGTATAAGTTCTAACGGTTCTCCAAACCATGAAATTGGTAAATTTCCTACAAAAGGAAATCCAAATAAATTTAAAGCCCAAAAAATAAATTATTGCTATCCGAATAACCCAATAAAGAAAAGAACATTTAATAATAGAGCTTCAACTGTTGGTATTACTATAACTGGTATTCCAATTAGACCAGGAACTGCAGACTGGTATGATGCATCTTCACCAAGATTACACAGTAGAAACAAATCCTCAGGATGGAACCTTGAAGCAATTACACCAAATAGAAAAATCTTTGGTATCGATGAGAATAACGCTCATGTAGATAACAAAGGCCTTTATCATTATCACGGCATGCCAAAAGTTTTACAAAATTTTAATGGAAAAACGTTAATAGGCTATGCTGCAGATGGACATGAAATTCACTATGTTGGTAAAAATCAAACATCTTCTTGGGTAATAAAAACTGGAAAAAGAAATACATTACCTTTCGGGTATTATGATGGTAGTTATTTTCAAGATTATATTTTTGAGGGAGGTCATGGCACTTTGGATAGATGTAATGGAGGAACACTAAATGGAAAATATGTGTATTTTGCAACAGATGAATTTCCTTTCTTTCCACGATGTCATTGGGGAAATGTAAGTAAGGATTTTATTCAAAAAGGGGGATAACAAACTATTATGGATAAACCTGATTTAAAACTAATTTATTTCAAACTTAGAGCTTTAGCTGAAGCGCCACAAATGATGATGGAATTCGGTGGATTAAATTATAGTTATATAATGGCTGAAGATTTTTTTAAAAAACCATGGAAAGAAGCTAAAAATGATGCTCCATTTAATCAGCTTCCCTTGCTTATAGTTAATAAAAATACTGAAATTTGGCAAAGTAATTCTATCGTAAGATTTTTAGCGCCTCTTACTGGAACAATGCCAGATGATAGATTAATAGCCGCTCAAGTTGATTCAATTTTTGAAAGTACGCATGAATTATTTTTCCCGTTAAACCCAACAGTTAATGTTGTGACGGGTGAGCAACATAATGCATTAAAAAAACAATTCCTAGAAATGTTTCCAAGGAAATTAAAAAATTTCTCAAGGCAGTTTGAAAGGTTATCAGATGGTCCATTCTTTTTTGGTGAGAAACCATACTATTGTGATTTTTCAGCTTATCATCATTTTTCATTAGCTAAAATTCTTGATCCTGAGGTTTTAAATGGATATTCGAGGGTCATATCTTTTATGGAGGCATTTGAAAAACTTCCAAAAGTAGACGATTACCTTGAAAAAAGGCCTGAAATTATTGATGTTGGAACTAGCCCTAAATTAATCATAAATGGCATTAAATATGAAACTGGATAAAAATACCTTTTTTTAGATTTTTACCTCCTTCCAGATGCTCTTTTTGCACTTGGTTTGACGCCAACTTGAACCTCACGGATTGCTATATAAACGCCGGAAGAAATGATTAAAATTATTCCTAAAATTGAGAGTAAGTTAAGCCATTCATTCCAGATAATAATACCCCAAAAGACAGATAATATTAAAGAAGTGTACTCAAATGGAGCTATAAGACCAGCTTCACTTAATCTATAAGCCTGAGATATCATGTAACCACCAATTGAGCTTGCTACACCAATGCCAGTCATGGCTAATAAATCATTATGATTTGGCCATACCCACTCTCTAACTAAAAACTCTAAAGAACTATTTTCTTGTCCTGAAAAACGACCATCACCAAGTGATAAACCCATTAAAACACTAACAATTATGAAAGATAATTGAATATAAATACTTAAAGTGGAAGCTTTTTCTGATAGACCCATTTGTCTAGTCATTATATGAAGTCCTGCGTAACAAATAGCTGATAGAAGTGGCAACATTGATACCCATTGAAAACTAATTTGACCAGGCTTTATAATTACAAGTACACCAAGAAAACCAACTATGAGTGCTATTACTCTTCTGATACCAACTTTTTCTTTTAAAATCACTGAAGAAAGGGCTGTAATTAATATTGGAGCTATAAAAAAAATAGCCGAGCATTCAGCAATAGGTAAAGATACTAATCCTAGAAAGAAAAATAAATTTGCAAAAACTAAAAGAAAACCTCTGAATAAATGAGCAAAAGGTCGCTTTGTTTTAAGTGATTGAAGGCCTCCCTCGAAAGGTACAAAAAGAAAAATAGTAAATAAAAATGCAGAAACTGATCTTATTAATATTATTTGGTGAAGTGGGTAGGAACTACTAAGAATTTTTATTGTAAAATCACTTAACGAAAAACAAAAAGAAGCTCCAATTGCACAAAAAATACTAATTAATGAAACATTCACAACATTTAACAATATTTCCTCTATTCAAAACGTTAATATATTAGTTATATACTTACTCTACTTTAAAAACATTAATTATTAATATATGAAAAACTTTCTCATAATTTTATTAAGCTTACATTTAACAATTTGTTCAAAATATGTTTTAGCTGATGAAATTCTAAAAGGTTTTGATGCATATAAAAATAAAGATTATCAACTGGCGTTTGATATTTGGTCAAAGTTAGCAAGCGAAGGTGATCCCATAGCTCAAAATAGCTTAGGAGTTATGTTTCAAAAAGGTGAAGGAACAGAAATGAATTTTCTATTATCATATACCTGGTTTAAAAAATCAGCCGAAAGTGGATATACACCAGCACAAGTATCATTAGGTTATATTTATGATCAGGGAATGGGAACTGAACAAAATAAAATTAAAGCATTTATGTGGTGGAAAATAGCAAGTATGCATGGCGATAGTGATGCTATGACTTTGCTAAAACTCTTATCTAATGAAATAAATGAAAATGATCAAAAGATTGCAATTAACTTAGCTGATACATGTGTGAAAAATAATTTTAAAGCTTGCTGATAAAATTTATAATCTAACTTTTAGTTTTATTACTATTAAGGTAATTCTCACGTATTCCAATATATGTTGTTGATGCAACTATAATAGTACCGCCAATCCAAATATTATTAAGAGGTATTTCACTAAACATTATATATCCTAACCAAACCGCCCATATCAGCCTTAAATAATCTAAAGGTAGCAAAAATGAAATCTCACCTCTCTTCAAGGCATAATTAAGTGAAAATTGAGCTATTGTTGCAACTATTGTAATTAATGAAACTAAAAATAATTGTTTTCCATTTATCCCATCCCAAACAAAAATTGCAGCTATAAACGTGATAGGTATCACTCCTGCAGATTGCCAAAATGTTATCGAAATATTACCGTCAGTTTCTGTTAATTTTTTTGCTAACAAAAGTGATATTGACCACAATACGCAAGCTGCAAGAACACAAACTGGGCCTATTGAAACATTTAGGTCTGGTCTTAAAACAATTATAACACCTACAAAACCAAAAAACATTGCTCCCCATCTTCTTAATCCTACCACCTCTTTTAAAGTTAAAATTGCAAGTAATGTTGCGAAGATAGGTATTGTAAATGCCAAGGATTGTGCTTTTGAGAGCTCTGTTAAACTAATCCCATAAAAAAAAAATAACATTGCCCCACTTCCTGAAATGCATCGGTAGAATGTGAGTAGAGGTCTCTCAGTTTTAATAATATCAATTTTAAATTTGAATATTAAAGGTGAAAGTAAGGGGATAATTAATACACTCCTGAAAAATGCTATTTGAAAGGGATGTAAATCCTGTGAAGCAAGTCGCACCAAAGCCGCTGCTAAAGAAGCACAAAAGCCTGATACAATCATAACAATTGTCGCTAGTATTAGTATTGACGATTTATTATTAAAATCTTTAAATTTACTAATCATCTAAATAAGAAGGAAAAAGATGATTGTTATTTTCATCAAGTTTCAATTCAAAAACTGAAACAATTTCAGAAAGTGGCAACTCGTCATATAAATGAGGGAAAAGTTGATTATTTCTTGATTTTTCCCATTTTATCTCAAGATTTTTCGTTTCTATTTTTAGTAATAGTAATTTTTTTTCCCCATTAAAATGTAGTCTGGCTGTTTCTTTTACTTGATCTTTAGAAGAAAAATGTATGTAGCCGTCAATTAAATCTATTCCAAAGCCTTTAAATACTCCTATTTGTTTCGCAATCTTCCAGTTCTTGGTAGAGCAAATCTTATAAATATACTCTTCAGTTTGTTGATTTTTCATTTAGAATCGCAATCTTTCCTTCTTTTGGGAATAACTTAATAATATCACCACTTTTAATTATTTTTGTAATATCACTTTTAAATCTATCAATAAGTGGAAGGTTTGCGTGAGCTGCTCCTTGAGCAATAATTGGGTTTGCAAAGTTAAGTAATAATGCTTTAGGGCATATTTTAGAAATTTTCATACTTCTAAACATCCATGCAGTTGCAACGCCACCTTTCGCAACGTTTAATACCAGGATTTTATTTACGTAACTTTGATTAAAAAGTTTGTGGGATTTTCTAGAAAAAATACCATTAATTCTATCTAAATCGTAACGTGCGCTGAAATTATCATCTGCCACAAGAGCTTCACCTTTTACAGGTTCTCCAATTCCAATATGTCCAAAGTAAACATTTTCTTTCATTTAACTATTTTTCCTTGGCAAGCTGAAATAACACATTTTTCCATTGAATTGAGGATAGTTTCATAACCATAACCACCTAAAATATTAATTATTTTTGCAGAATTGCTCATTAATCTTTTCCAGCCATTTGCTTCGCCAATCTCTCTAGCATGCATATTATAGAAGCAAACTCCTTCTAAAATTATCCCACCAGAATTTTCTATTTTTTTTGATATTCCATTTTTATCACATAAAACTTTCACTGCTGAAGGAGTGCATACAAGCAATGAAACTTTTGGATGGATTTTATTTCCATCTAAAAGTTCTGAAAGTATTCTCATTTCATTAAGAGATAATTGAGGTGCTGCAAATACGACAACATCCAAGTGATCATCTTTTGGTAAATAACTTTTATAAAAATTATTTAAGTCCGATAACGAAATATTATTCATTTTAGGATTTTTATTCTGAGCTAAATGATCTTCAGGCGTAACTTCCGCAATATGAAACATAGGTGTTGAACCGAATGAAGCCATAGCAGCACCAAAATGCTTTAACTCATCTGAAGTTGGCTTAAAATCAATGCCATAAATTATTGGTACATCCCAGTAAGAATTCATCTGCTTTCCAATTATTCCTCCAAGTGCACCCCAGTCACTAAAATTAGTAGGTCTTACATTTAATTTAAAATATTTATTTGGAATTCGATTTTGTTCTAAGTGAAGACCATACATTGGAGTTCTTCCAGTTAAGCTAGCGGCAAGCGCAGATGGGCCGCCTTCAAAGTTAGTTCTGGCGCCAAGAACACTGTTTGCATAAATGCTAGAGCCAGTATCACCAAAGGCTAAATGTTCTCCTTTAACAGGAGGCATAAAGACTTGATAGTTAATGCATGTGTCTGTCATCATTACATTTAGCTGTTTAAAGGCATCAATTGCTCTTTTCTCCATATCTACAAATCTTTTGTTTTGTTTTATCTTCTTGAAAGATTTAAAATCAGAACCTCTAGGGTCTGTAATTGTTGGTACCCAAACTTGTTTTTGTGGATCAGGGTACTGTGCAAGATTTTCTAAATATTCAATCCCAGCTAAACCTAATGCCTCAGTATCAGCCATAATATGGACTTGGCTAATTTCTACAAAACTTTGAGCATCAAAAAATTTTCCTACTTGTATTTGATGTTCTAAAGCTAGTTTTCTTACTTCCCCAAACTGACCAGATTGTATTTCTAATTCTTTATGACTTAATTTCATTAACTTTTATTACTTTGAAAATATCATTTAACACTAATATATTAATATTAGTTTTAATAGCTTTTTAGAATTTAATGAAAAATTTTGAAACACCATTGGCAATTACTATGGGCGATCCATCAGGGATAGGGCCTGAGATTATTTTAAAATCTGTTGTTGAGACAAAATTAAATAATTTTCTTATTTTTGGTGATAGTTTAGTTTTTGATAGTTTGATTAAAAGTCTTGGATTGCCTTTGACAATAAATAAGATTTCTGAATTATCTGAAGCTATTTTTGAAGAAGACTATATTAATTTATTTGAAACAAGTAAGCTAAACCATCTTCCTCATTATGGTAAAATTTCTAAAGAGTGTGGCAAGGCTAGCTTTGACGCAATTATGAAATCTATAGAGCTTGCAAAGCAAGGTAAAGTTTCAGGAATTGTAACTGCTCCAATAAGTAAAAAAGCTCTAAACTTAGCTCATATTAACTATCCTGGACATACAGAAATTCTTGCGGGTTATAGCAATAATAAAGCAGTCTCTATGATGCTGCTCAATAAACATATTAAAACGGTTTTGGTAACTTTACATTGCTCGATGAAACAAGCCTTAGATAGGATAACAATTCAAAATGAACTTGATGCTATAATTAATGCTAATCTTGGATGCAAACTATTTGGTATTGAAAAGCCAGTTATTGCAGTAGCTGCTCTTAATCCACATGCGGGTGAAAATGGACTATTCGGCAATGAAGAAAAAAATATAATTGATCCTGCAATAAAATTAGCTCAAGACATGGGGATTAATGCAATAGGTCCCTTTCCAGGTGATACTGTATTTATGAATGCCAAAAATGGAAAATACGATATCGTCGTATCTCAGTATCATGACCAAGGGTTGATACCAATAAAATATGAAGGCATTGACGAAGGGGTTAATGTAACAATTGGAATAGACTTTTTGAGAACAAGCCCAGATCATGGTACTGCATTTGACATCGCAGGGAAAAACATTGCTTCTGCAAAAAGTTTTATCAACTCAATTAATACTATTAAAGCCATGCAAAAAGTGGGCAAAAACCCACTACAATAAGAAAAAAAATTTGTGGTTACATGCCCACTTATAATATGTGATAAATGATTCTTATAGGAGATTTTTTATGTCTAAGGATCAATTGCTCACAGCTGTTATTGAATTTTGCAAAGAATATAAAATGGCTGAGTCAACATTTGGGAGAAAAGCTGTTAACGATGGTAAATTTGTCTCAAGATTAAGAACTGGTGCAAGAGTTACTCCTGAAACTTTTGAAAAAGTGAAAAAATTTATAAATAGTTCTGGCAACGTTAAATCTATACAAATTGATAACCAAAATCTTCATGTTTTGCCAAAAGAAGATAACGTTGATGATAAAAATCTTTTTGATGAAAAGAGCAAGTCCAAAAAGAAAAATTTTAGGTTTTTTGATAATAGGCAAAAATATTTACTTTTTGTTTCTACATGCAGCGAAAAAGAAGTTATTTCAAAAAGAATAGGTATGGAACTTGGTCACATCAAACCAAAACCTCCAGCAATAAGAATATTTGATGCTGGGATGGGTGACGGAACTGTATTGGCTGGCGTGATGAGAGAAATGCACCATAGATATCCCACAATGCCTTTTTATATTTCGGGCAAAGAGATTAGTCTTGAAGATGTAAGAATATGTCTTTCAAAAATGTCTGATAGATTGTTTGAGCATCCAGCATCTGTCCTTGTGTTTACAAATCTGTTTTACTCTGAAGCTCCTTGGCTAAAGCCTAAATCTATGGCTTCATCTAATTCCATGGTATGGAAAGAAGTTGCACTTCAGGGAGGTTCTTCTCATGAGTTTGCAGAGCAACTCAATGAATTGAGGGGCTTTCTTGATGAAAATTGGCAAGCAGGACATAGTCCTAAAACAGGAAATCCAATTTATGAAAGACCAACAGTCTTAATTATTTATCGTGAAGACCATAAATTTTTATTAAGCGATGTTATTCCCAAGCAAGATGTTAAAAAAGCTGATTACGATTTAGTTTTAGCATCTCAGCCTTACAGGTTAAGGGTTTCATCGGAAGTAAAGTCAAGAAACGTACTATTACCTTTAGTAAGATCGTTGGGAAGAGGTGGAAGAATTATTGGAATTCATTCAAGTGGAGATGATCCAGGTCACCAAATTTTGAAAGAGATATGGCCAAATGATAATCCTTTTATAAGTGATAGACACTCTCTTTTAAAAGCTGTAAAAAATGAACTTGGATCAGATGCAAGACATTATAATATAAAAGCAAATTCTGATAATAGATCAATTTTTAAATATACCATGCACTCTTTACCTAGTGAGCTAGAGGCTAGTATTGGGACGTCAACTCTATTTGCAGCATGGAACGCAGCAACTTATGTTGGTCAAATTGACGAACAGAGATTGGAAGCGGCTATGAAGTCAGTGGATTATTTATCAATTACCCAAAAAGCTCTCAAAAAGTATGGTGGTCTTTGGTTTAACGATGAATCATATACTATTTCAAGGAAAAATGATTAATCATCTTCCTGCTGAGTGATACTCTTTATTTGGTATCATCTTTGTTCCTGAAGCAATTCGATTAGACATATTAAAAAAACCTACAACGGAAATAATATCCCAAATATCCTCATCCGAAAAACCAGCTTTCCTTAACACATTTCTATCATCATCTTCAATTTTATGGCTGTAAAGAGTGAGTTTTTCTGAAAATTGAAGCATCATTTTATCTTTTTCGGTGATATTAGCAATATTATAATTCATTATTAACTCTTCACTCAATTCTGGATTAGAAGATAATACTCTAGTCGATGCACCATGTGCAACTTGGCAATAGAAGCATTTATTAAGAGAAGATACAACAACTGCAATCATTTCTCTTTGAAGTTTTGAAAGACCGCTATCTGATAGCATTATTTCGTTATACATATTTGTGAAAGTATCTAATTTATTTGTATTATGTGAATATGCTAAAAGAACATTTGGAATTAAACCAAGTTTTTCCAAACAAATATCAAAGTACTTTTTAATCCTGTCAGGCAAAGGATTAATTTGTTTAAGTTTCAATGAGATTGGTAATTTACTGTCATTATTCATTATTATTCCTTACATTTATGATTAAACATTGTAATAATTATTTTAGAAAAGAATTTTATTATTAATAATTAAACATTGGTTAAATATGAAAATAATTTGGCACGGTCACTCTTCATTCACAATTTCATTTTCAGATATTAAAATTATAATTGATCCATTTTTGTCTGGAAATCCAAATTTTGGCAATCAAAATATGGATGAAATCACTTCAGAATTAACTCATATTGCACTAACGCATGGTCACAATGACCACGTTGGAGATACTGTTGATTTAGCAAAAAAAACAAGTGCAGAAGTTATAGCTAACGCAGATCTTTGCTCATACTTAGCAACTAAAGGTTTAAATAAATTCAATCAGGGTAACACAGGTGGTACGATAGTTTACGATAAATTTTCTGTTACTTTTGTTCAAGCACATCACTCTTCATCTACTGTTGATGAAAATGGCATTTCCCATTCTTTAGGTTTTTCTAATGGTTTAGTGTTTCACATTAAAAATGAAAAAACTGTTTACCACATGGGAGACACTGATATTTTTGGTGATATGCAACTAATTGAAGAACTTCATAAACCTGATATTGGAATAGTTCCAATTGGTGATAGATTTACGATGGGCGGCGCTGTTGCAGCATTATCTTGTAAAAGGTATTTTAATTTTTCAACAATAATACCTTGTCATTTTGGCACTTTTCCAATTATTGACAGCAATCCAGACAAATTCCTCAAATCAATGGATGATGATGTTTCAAAGGTTAAGGTTTTATCTGTAGGCGAAGAGATTGAATTTTAAGTATCTAGTTTTCGATAATCTGTAATTTTTAAACCATAACTATCTAGTGCAACAGGTTTTTTTGGTGAATTTGTTAAAAGTAAAATATTTTTTAATCCCAGATCGACAAGAATTTGTGCGCCGGCACCGTAATTTTTAAATTTCCAGCTATCTTTTGATGTTTTGTTATTAATGGTTGCTAATTGATCTCGAATGCTTGTAGGTGATAGGTCTCTTAGTAAAACAACCGCACCTTTTCCAATTTTTGAAATTGTTTTCATAGCTGAAGCAAGTTGAACATCGTTTTTATCCTGATTAGTAGCACCAAGTAAATCTCCCAAAAAATTAACTGCATGCATTCTAACTGGAATTGCATCTGAAGAAGTAATATCCCCTAAAACTAGAGCTAAATGCTCAACCCCTGATATAGTATCCACATAAACAATAGCTCGCCAATTACCTCCAAATTGGCTCGGAAAGTTAGATTCTATACTCCGCCTGACAGTGCTCTCATTTTTCAATCTGTATTTGATTAAATCTGCAATTGTAGCAACCTTCAAACCATGGAGTTGAGAAAAGCTAATTAAATCTGGCATTCTTGCCATAGTGCCATCATCTTTTAAAATTTCACAAATAACACCTGATGGGTTCCCGCCTGCTGCTTTTGCAATGTCAACAATGGCTTCAGTATGCCCAGCCCTTATAAGAGTTCCTCCATCCCTAGCAACCAGTGGGAAAACATGGCCAGGAGTGCTTAAATCTTGAGGTGAAGTTTTATCATTAATTGCCACTTCAATAGTTTTTGCTCTATCAGCGGCAGAAATCCCTGTTGTTACTCCTTTACTTGATTCAATTGAGACGGTAAATGCAGTTCCAAGTCTTGAAATATTTCGCTGTTGCATCATTTCCAAACCAAGAACTTCAACTCTTTGTCTTTCTAAAGCTAGACAAATCAAACCTCTACCATTTTTAGCCATAAAGTTAATTGCTTCAGCAGTCGCAAATTCAGCTAAAATACATAAATCACCCTCATTTTCACGATCTTCATCATCAACAAGAATGAACATTTTGCCTTTTTTTGCATCATCAAGTACGTCTTCTATTGAAGATAGATAATCCACATCATATTTTTTTATTTCATTCATTTGAGCATTAGACCATTTACATTAATAAGATAAATATAAACCTAAATAAATTTTATTTTCATTAATTCAATTTTGAAAAATTATCAAACTTAATTTATTTTTTTAAATGCCTGCCTAAGATCTGCAATTAAATCCTCTGGCTCTTCAAGCCCAATTGCTAGTCTAATAAGCGTTCTATTTTGAAAGGTTTTGAATTTTCTTATTTTATTTAAATCAGATTCTAAAATCAGGCTTTCGAAGCCACCCCATGATGCTCCAATACCAAAAAATTTTAAATTATCAATAAACTTATCTATTTTTTTTAAATTTTTTTCTTTTAATTCAAATGAAAATAATCCTGCACCAATACTAAAGTCTCTTCTGAATATTTTAAAGTCAGGGTGATATTTTGTAGCTGGGTGAAACACATTTATAACATTAGGTTGATTTGCAATCCAGTCTGCTACTTTGAGTGAAGAGTTAAAGGATTTTTCTAGGCGAATTTTCATAGTTCTAAGGCCTCTAAAAGCAAGGTAAATATCATCGGGTCCCGAGCATTGCCCCATTAATTCTGATTGTTTTTTAATTTGTTTAAATTTTTTTCCTCTTGCAATAACACCACCCATCATTACATCACTATGTCCTGTGACATACTTTGTATATGACTCAATGACAGCATCAACACCTAAATCCAGAGGATTTTGTCCTAAAATTGTAGCCCATGTATTATCAGTTATTGTTGTAACATTAAATGCTTTAGCAACTTTGGTTAATGAGGGAAGATCTTGAAGTTCAAAGGTATGTGAGCCAGGGCTTTCAAAATATATTAAAGACGTATTTTTTTTTATAATTTTTTTTAAGCCCTGAGGTTTAATTCTTGGTTCATAAAATTCTATATCCACTCCAATTGATGGTAAAAAATTTGTAATAAAATTTCTTGTGCTCCCATATGCACTATCGGATACTAAAATATGGCTTCCATTTTTTACAAAAGATAGAATTCCAACTACTGCAGCTGCTAAGCCAGATGGAGCTAAAATCGATCCATCTGCATTGTAAAGTTCAGCAATAGTATCGCAGAAAGCATTTGATGTGGGTGTCCCTGTTCTTCCGTATTGGAACTTTATTTTTTTCTCACGTCTGGATTTTGAATTTGGATATAAAATGGTTGAAGCATGATAAACCGGTGGGTTTGGAATACCAAAATTAGCTTTTGGTTTTAAACCAGTATGAGAGATTTCGGTTGAAGAGATAGTTTTTTTTTTATTCATTGAGTTTTATTTATTATTTTTCTTTTGGTAAAGTATATGAGCTAATAATATATTTTAAATAATTAATATATATGTTATTGTTAATAAAAACTAATTTTAACTTCCAGTTATATCTTGAAAGATATATAAGGTGGTTATATTTAATTACAAAATAAATAAAATGAGGAAAAAATAATGTTTAAAAAATTTTTTACAGTTTTTGGACTTGTTGGAAGTTTGTTTGCAAGTAACGCATTTGCAGATGGTCACGCCACCTTAAAACAAGTACAAGATAGAGGACACTTACAGTGTGGAGTTAGCCAAGGTTTATTTGGTTTTTCAAATCCAGATGATGCTGGAAATTGGACTGGTTTAGATGTTGATTTCTGTAGAGCAATGGCTGCAGCTATTTTTAATGATCCACAAGCAGTGAAATTCACACCACTTTCATCAAAACAGCGTTTTACAGCTTTATCATCAGGTGAAATTGATGTACTTGCTAGAAATACTACTTGGACAATGACTAGAGATGCTTCATTGGGATTAAACTTTTCTGTTGTAAACTATTATGATGGTCAAGGAATGATGGTTCCTAAGTCACTTGGAGTAACAAGTGGAACTGAATTAGATGGTGCAAATGTATGTACTCAAACTGGTACAACAACAGAGTTGAATATTACTGACTATTTCAGAATGAATAACATGTCCATTAATGTTGTTGCTTACGAAGATGCTGCAGATGTTATCGCAGCATACGGCGAAGGTAGATGTGATGTCTATACAACTGATAAATCAGGTGTTGCAGCACAAAGATTAAGACTATCAAACCCAGATGATCATATGCTACTTCCAGAAGTGATTTCTAAAGAACCACTTGGTCCTGTTGTGAGACAAGGTGATGATAACTGGTTAAATATTGTTAAATGGACACACTTTGCAATGCTTAATGCTGAAGAAATGGGCGTAACTCAAGCAAATATTGATAGTCACATGAACTCAACAGATCCTGCTATGCTTAGATTATTAGGTAAAGAAGGAACTTTTGGTGAGTATATCGGTCTATCAAATGATTGGGCAGTTAGAATCATTAAAGCAGTTGGAAACTACTCTGAGAGTTATGAGAGAAATGTTGGTCCTAACACTCCATTACAACTTGATAGAGGTGTAAACGCACTTTGGACTAATGGTGGCCTACAATATGGCCCACCAATTAGATAATATAGGATAACAAAATATTAAAAAGCCCACTTTCGAGTGGGCTTTTTTTTATTTTTTGTTAATAATTAAATGCATGGAATTTAAAAATAAAAATGTTGTTGTTACCGGTGCTTCAAGAGGTATAGGCCTTGGCATTGCAAAAAAATTAGCTTCAGAGGGAGCAAATATTGCTGTTCTTGCTAAAACAGATACACCTCATCCAAAATTGCCAGGTACAATTTATACAGCTGTTGAAGAAATTAAGGAATTTGGGACTGAAGCATTAGCGATTAAGACTGATATAAGATTTGAAGATCAAATCGAAAATGCTATTCAAAATGTGGTAGATAAATTTGGTTCAATTGATATTTTAATAAATAATGCAAGTGCTATTGGTTTATTTAATAGTGAAACTCTTCCAACAAAACAATTTGATCTTATGAATGATATCAATTTAAGAGGAACATACCTTTGTTCAAAAATTTGTTTAAAACATCTTAAAAAGTCTAGAAATCCGCATATTTTAAATATGAGTCCGCCAATAAGTCTTAAACCTAAATGGTTTGAAAACTTTACAGCATATACAATTGCTAAGTTTGGTATGAGTATGTGTGTTATAGGAATGTCAGCGGAATATAAGAAATACAATATTGCTGTAAATGCACTTTGGCCAAAAACAGCTATTGATACAGCGGCTATTAGAATGCTTGGAGGTGTGGTTAGACCAGAACAATGCCGTAAAGTTGATATTTTGGCTGATGCATCATTTTTTGTTTTAAGAAGAGATAGTAATAAATTTACTGGAAAATTTTATATTGATGAAGAAGTACTTGCTGAAGAGGGAATTACAGATTTAGAAAAGTATAGTGTAAAAAAAGGTGAAAAATTATTTACAGACTTATATTTAGATTAATAATAATTATAGGGAGAGAAAATTGGAAAAAGTTTGGTTAAAAAGCTATCCGAAGGGGGTTCCTTCAGAAATTAATTTAGATGAATTTCAATCATTAGTCGACTTGTTTAATCAAACATGTGATCGATTTAATGATCAGCCAGCTTTTACTAATTTCGGAGTGGAAGTTAGTTTTAGAGAATTAAAATCACATTCTGAAAATCTATCTTCTTTTTTACTGAATGAGTTCAATCTAAAAAAAGGGGATAGGGTTTCAATTATGATGCCCAATATTTTACAGTATCCTATTTCAACTTTTGGAATTTTAAAATCAGGTCTTATAATAGATAATATTAATCCTCTATTTACAGAACGTGAATTGAAGGCACAGTTAAATGACTCAGGATCTGAGACAATAATTATAGCTGAAAATTTCGCATCAAATTTACAATCCATACTAAAAGAAACATCAATTAAAAATGTTTTAATTACCTCTGTTGGTGAATTTTTAGGATTAAAAGGGATTATGATTAATTTTGTTCTAAGGAGAATTAGGAAAATGGTTCCTAAATACTCTTTGCCCAATGCTGTAAATTTTAAAGATGCAATTAACATTGGAGCAAAGCATAAATTTAAAGAGCAAAAAATTGATAAAGAAGATATCGCATTTCTTCAGTATACGGGAGGAACAACAGGTGGAGTTAAAGCTGCAATCCTGTCTCATAGAAATGTTTTAGCTAATGCTATCCAGGTAAGGGAATGGTTAGGTGAAAATTTAAAATTTGGTGAAGATTTAGCTATTTGTGCACTTCCACTTTACCACATATTTGCATTGACTTGTAATTCAGTAGTCTATTTTTACTTTGGCGCAAATAATATTCTAATAACAAATCCAAGAGACATTCCAGGTTTTATTAAAATTTTGAAAAAATACAAGTTTACGTTCATTAGTGGTGTAAACACATTATTTAATAAGTTATTAGAGGATAAAAATTTTAAGGATTGCGACTTTTCAAAGCTCAATATAACAATTGCAGGTGGAATGCCTGTACAAAAATCTGTTGGTGATCGTTGGCAAAAAACCACTGGTTGCTTAATGGTAGTTGGTTATGGTCTCTCTGAAACTGCACCAGCGGCGTCTATAGATCCAATTGACGGGAAAACTTTTAGTGACACTATAGGGTTGCCTTTACCTTCAACTGAAATGTCTATTCAAGACGATAAAGGGAAAATTTTATCAGCTGAAAAAGAGGGTGAAATTTGTATTAGAGGTCCTCAAGTCATGAGAGGTTACTGGAATAACGAAAAAGACTCCAAAAATGCTCTTACTAAAGACGGTTGGTTTAAAACTGGTGATATAGGCAAAATGAGAAAAGATGGATACTTTCAAATAGTTGATAGAAAAAAAGACATGATAATTGTTTCAGGATTTAATGTTTATCCAAGTGATGTTGAGGAAGTTGCAATGCAGCATCAAAAAATCTTAGAGGCTGGCTGTATTGGAGTATCTGGAAAAAATGGACAGGAACTTGTAAAATTGTTTGTATCTGTAGTAGAGGGTGAAACTATAACTGAAGACGAGATTTTAGAACATTGCAGGAATAACCTTACAGCTTATAAGGTTCCAAAATTACTTGAAATTGTTGATGAAATACCTAAGTCGAATGTAGGCAAAATTTTAAGAAGAGAATTAAGGGAGAAAAATTAAAATGCACAATGCAGTTATTGCTGGTTATTCTAGATCGCCTTTTACAATTTCATATAAGGGTGAACTTAAGTCATTAAGACCTGAAGATATATTAGCACAAGTTATCAATAAATTAATTTCTCCATCAAATTTAAATAAAGACGATATTGAAGATGTGATTGTAGGTTGTGCATTTCCAGAGGGTGAGCAGGGTTTCAATATTGGTAAAGTTGTCACTTTCATGTGTGATCTTCCAAGAAGTGTTGCTGGCATGACTGTAAACAGGTGGTGTGGTTCATCGATGCAAGCCATTCACAACGCAGCTGGTTCGATCTCCATGGGATCTGGTAAGGTATTTATTTGTGCCGGTGTTGAAAGTATGACAAGAGTTCCAATGCTAGGATTTAATCCAATGCCACATCCTCAGTTATTAGAAGACAACCCTAATGTCTATCTGTCAATGGGAATTACTGCAGAAAATGTAGCAAAAAAATATAATATTGATAGAAAAGAACAGCAAGAGTTTGCAATTTCAAGTCACGAGAAAGCATCAAATGCAGACAGTAAGGGCAATTTTAAAGATGAAATCACATCTATAAAAAATGATACAATTGATGTGACTAAAGATGGAGGCATAAGACCTGGAACTACACAAGAAATTCTTGATGGATTAAAATTAGCATTTGATCAAAATGGTACAGTTACAGCTGGAACTTCATCTCCATTAACAGATGGTGCAGCCGCAACTTTGATTTGTGAAGAAAATTATGCAAAAGAAAATGGTCTTGATATATTAGCCAGAATTAAGTCATGTGCTGTTAATGGGTGTGATCCCGAGGTAATGGGATTAGGACCAATTGGAGCATCCCGAAAAGCTATGGATAGAGCTGGGATAAATTCAGCTGATTTGGGAGTTGTTGAATTAAATGAAGCATTTGCATCGCAAAGTTTAGCTTGTGTTCAAGATTTGGAATTAGATAAAAAAATTGTCAATTTAGATGGTGGTGCAATTGCATTAGGCCATCCCCTTGGAGCTACAGGTGCTAGAATTACTGGTAAAGCTGCTCAGCTACTTAAACGTGAAGGCAAAAAATACGCTCTTGCTACACAATGTATAGGTTTAGGGCAAGGTATAGCTACAGTACTTGAAGCAGTTTAATATGATAAAAAATGTAACAGTAATTGGTGCTGGATTAATGGGTGCAGGTATTGCAGCTCATTTAACAAATGCAGGAACTAGTGTAACTCTTTTAGATATACCTGACGATAAATCTCAAAATAGGAACAATCTTGCTGATCAGGCTGTAAGTAAATTAATAAAAATAAAACCAGCAGCTTTTACTTTATCAAAAAATGTCAAGTTAATTAAAACAGGAAACATTGATGATCATCTCCATCTAATTAATCAGTCTGACTGGGTAATAGAAGTAATCATAGAAGATTTAAAACTTAAAAAAAATCTCTATGAAAAAATTGAAAAAATTATGAAGGATAATTTAATCATTTCGTCAAACACTTCAACGATACCTCTTAGCAAACTCACTGAAGGCAGAGACAAAAAATTCAAGACAAATTTTTTTATAACTCATTTTTTCAATCCTCCAAGGTATTTAAGATTACTAGAAATTGTTGGATCCGATAATAGTAATATTAAATTTAAAAATGATTTAATTGAATTTTGCGATCATAAGTTGGGAAAGTCGGTTATTGATTGTAAAGACACACCGGGGTTCATCGGAAATAGAATAGGTGTTTTTTGGATGATGGTTGCTGCTGAAAGAGCAATAAAAATGGGGTTAAATGTCGAAGAAGCTGATACTATAATATCCACAGTATTTGGTGCACCTAAAACAGGGGTCTTCGGACTACTTGATTTAGTAGGTTTAGATTTGATGCCTCACGTAATGTCATCAATGACTGAAAATCTTGATAAAAATGATGAATACAATTTGTATTCAAAGCCTCCTGAAATTTTTGATTACATGCTTGAGAATAAACTAATTGGTAGAAAAGGAATTGGGGGTTTTTATAAATTAGAAAATGTAAATGGAAAAAAAATAAAAACATCAATCAATTTGATAACAAAAGAATTTTCAGAAAGTAAAAAACCTTCAATTCAGAGTACTAAGCTAGCGAAAAAAAATCTTAATAACTTTTTAGACATTAAAGATAAATATTCAGAATATGCTTTATCAGTTGTTTTAGAATTTATCTTATACACATTAAATCATGCTGAAGAAATTGCGAATGATTTACTTTCAATTGATAATGCTATGAAGAATGGTTTCGGTCTAGCATTTGGTCCTTTTGAATTAATGGATAAACTAGGTAAGACATGGATCAAAGAAAAATTTTTAGAATCAAATATTAAATTACCTAAAATTTTAAATAATCTCCCAGAAGAAAAGTTTTACAAAGTTGAAGATCAAAAATTAAAATATTTTGACTTTATCTCGAATAAGTTTGTTAACATAAATAGACCTAAAGGAATTATTTTACTTTCAGATATTAAAAAAATTAGAGAGCCAATTCAAAAAATTAGTAATGCTAGTCTGTGGGATATAGGCGATGGTGTCACTGTTTTTGAAATTCATAGCAGGGGAAACTCTATTGATATGAATACTATGCAATTTTTAGATAAATCAATTGATACAGTAAGTAATTCTTACAAAGCTATGGTGATTTATAATGAGGGCTCGATGTTTTCAGCAGGTGCAAATGTTGGAGAGGCTCTTTTTCTGGGGAATATTGGTTTAGAAACTGAATTAGTTGATAAAATTGTAGAATATGGTCAAAAAGTTTATCAAAAATTAAAATATTCAAACTTTCCTGTTATTTCTGCTCCTTCAGGTATGGCATTAGGAGGAGGTTGTGAATTACTGCTACATTCAAATTTCGTTCAAGCTCATGTCGAAAGTTATATTGGTTTAACTGAAGCCGCTTTGGGTATCTGCCCTGCTTGGGGTGGCTGTAAAGAATTATTATCAAGGTTTGAACATAATAAAAATATGCCAAATGGACCAATGCCAGCTATTATGAAGGCATTTCAAACAATAGGATTAGCTAAAACTTCAACATCCGCTCCAGAAGCGCGTGAGATTGGCTTTTTAAGGTCTGAAGATGGAATAACAATGAATAAGGATAGGCTTTTGCACGATGCAAAATTAGCAGCCATTAATTTAATTAAAAATTATGTAAAACCAGAAAAACTATCTTACAGACTACCTGGTAGAACTGCATTTGCAGCATTAGAACTTGGATTAAAAGGAATGATTGATAATGGTCAAATATCGGAACATGATAAATTTATTGGTCAGCAAATAGCTACAATTTTGTCTGGTGGGGAAACTGATATGCTAAACGAAGTTGATGAAGACCATATTTTAAAATTAGAATCTAATTCTATACAAACTTTGTTTAAACAGCCAAAGTCCCAAGAAAGAATAGAAAAGTTATTAGAAACAGGAAAGATAATTAGGAATTAAATTAGGAGAACGTTATGCAATCTTATAGTGCACCATTGAATGATATGAAATTTATTATAGAGGATTTTTTAAATTCTGGAGCAGAAGACACACTATTTAAACAAAATGATATTGAGATAGAAGACTTCAATTTTATACTTGATGAGTCTTCAAAATTTTGTGAAGAGATACTTTTGCCACTTAATCAATCAGGTGACAAAGAGGGTTGCACCTTTGAAAATGGGAAAGTAAAAACGCCTAAGGGATTTAAAGATGCTTATAAACAATTTGTTGAAAGTGGATGGCAAGGAGCTGCTTTAGACCAGAAGTATGGGGGTCAAGGATTACCATATATATTTAATGTTTTTTTTGATGAAATGATTACTTCTTCAAATATGGGCTTTGGAAATTATCCAGGTTTAACAGGCAATGCATTTGAAGCCATTAAGAAAAGTGCATCTGACGATTTAAAAGATTTATACCTTCCAAAGTTAGCAACGGGTGAGTGGTCTGGAACAATGAATTTAACTGAGCCCCAATGTGGTACTGATTTAGGTCTCAGTAAAGCAATGGCAAAACCTCAAGAGGATGGATCTTATAAATTAACTGGAACCAAAATTTTCATTACAGGAGGTGAACAAGATCTCAGTGAAAATATTATTCATCTTGTCTTAGCAAGAACTCCTGATGCTCCCAAAGGCATAAAAGGCATAAGTCTTTTTTTAGTTCCAAAAATAATCCCTAATAAAGATGGTTCTCTTGGAGAAGAGAATAGTCTTAGCTGCGGTTCCATTGAGGATAAAATGGGTATTAAATCAAGTTCTACATGTGTGATGCATTATAATGACGCAAAGGCATGGTTAGTGGGTGATCTTAATAAAGGCATGAAAGCAATGTTTATAATGATGAATGGTGCAAGGTTAATGGTTGGTGTTCAAGGTTTAGGCATGTCTGAAGTATCCTATCAATCTGCTTTATATTACGCAAAAGAACGTCTTCAAGGGAGATCTCTTAAGGGGGCCAAAAAGCCAGAAATGTCTGCAGATCCTATAATTGTTCACCCTGATGTTAGAAAAACACTTTTAAAGATGAAGTCTCTAAATGAAGGAATTAGGGGTCTTATTGCATTTACAGCACTTCAAGTTGATGTGGCAAAATATGAAAAAGATAAATTTAAAAAACAAAGAGCTGATGATTGGGTAGCATTAATGACACCAATCATAAAAGCGTATGCAACCGATATTGGTTCGGAGTCTGCAAACCTTGCGGTTCAAATGTATGGTGGGCACGGATTTATAAAGGACCACGGCGTTGAACAATTCGTAAGAGATGCTAGGATAGCACAGCTTTATGAGGGGACTAACGGAATTCAGGCATTAGATCTCGTAGGAAGAAAATTGCCAATGCACAA
>ENA-OSEY01000643-OSEY01000643.1-marine-metagenome-genome-assembly--contig:-NODE-643-length-24959-cov-5.403505_pt1 | contig 24959 bp, 25 predicted proteins | sample MGYA00248465_ERZ534230 | MGnify/ENA primary metagenome ERZ534230 (study PRJEB26409, sample SAMN06344110) | marine metagenome | isolation source: Sea water from surface | place: Atlantic Ocean:Southern...
ATCGCAGATAAAATCTGTCCAGCTAATTTTCCTTCATTACCTCCTCCGGTAGCATCAAATCCTAAGGTTGCACCAGTGGCATCAATTGCAGCTATTAAATCAGCCATAAAAGAATCTTCGCTCATATTACAAACATATTCAGCACCAAGATCTTTTAAAAGATTCACGTGTTCTTCTTTTCTTACAATATTTACCAAAGGAATATCATCTGCCTTACATATTTTTACTAACATCTGACCTAAATTTGAAGCCGCGGCAGTGTGGATGATAGCTGTGTGATTTTCCATTTTCATGGTTTCTGTAAAACCAAGGGCAGTGAGCGGATTTACAAATGAAGAAGCAGCTTCTTTGGGAGTAGTCCCATCGTTCATGACAAGGCAACTATCAACAGGTACACACCTGTATTCGGAATACATCGCACCACCAGCTACCCCTACAGTTTTACCAATAAGGCCTTTTCCAGCTTCTCCAGCATCGACAACAATTCCGCCTCCTTCATTTCCAACTTTCATAGATTTATCAAATCTAGCAGCCATGGTTTTATGCAGAGCGGGCAATATATTCATTGTTGTAACTTTGTCATCTCCAGAGCCCTCTGTAGTTATAGAGCTAAGATCTGCTGCAAAGCTTATCAATAAGCCCAAGTCAGAAGGGTTGATAGGGGAAGCTTCAACTTTCAGTAAAACCTCGTGATCTCTTGGTGTAGGCATTTCCACACTTTCAATAGATAGCTTTAACTGACCATCTTTCGTTACTTCCGAACGAATTTCTCTTGATGTATTAGACATTTTTTCTCCTATGTTAATTCGGTAGTTTTATCTTTTGCTTAATCAAATAGACAAATCGCTCTAACTTCAATGCTCTCGCGAGGGGAAACCTTTGAATCACAACTCAAATCATCAAAGGCACTATGTAAAGTAGGCATAAAAGGATTTTCATTAGAATCATAAGTTTTAAACATCACTACTTCATCTCTATTCATTTTTGGATAAAAGTACCATTTATGATTATCGCTGTTCATTGATTGATATATTTCAACGGTAAAACCATTTTCATCGGCTAAAGTTTCAGTTTTTTCCTCTTCTTTTCCATAATTGAATAAATCAGTAGGTATTAATTCTTTTTCAGAAACTGTTCTGGAATCGCAAAGGGCAAAGGGTGCATCCATCCCGTCTTCATCAAAACGCCTCCATAAATTATAAACAGTGATTCTGCTAGGGTTGGATCCATTCTCATCAAGCAAGGGTTGAATGGTTTGTTTGAAATTAGGAGTAAAGTCATTGTGTACCAATCTATGAGCACCTAATCTTTTGCCTTCAGCAGCTTCAGCTTCATTTCTCGTAATATGACTTACAATAAAAACTTGAGCAGCCCCAGTCTGTTTTTTAACCAAATCTGCCATTTCATCGTAATAAACTTCTGTTACTTCTTTGTCATTATAAAAATTAGTTATTGCTGATTTATGATTTAATAAAATAAATCCGGATTGACTTAGAGAATGGTCTTCTTCTCTGGCATTGAAAACTTCTTTCATGAAGCCCTTGTGATCGGGCCTATCTGGATCTGGCTCCTCAACTCCAAAAGCTGGTTTTGGCTCACCTTTTTTTAATGGATTTCTGTAAAAAAATTCTGCTTTCATAATGTAATTTTAAACTAAAGTTCAGCAAACACCCATTTCTTCTTGCCATTCATCTAAAGATTCATTGAGGCGATGCATTAAATCGTCTATTTGATTTTTGTTTATAGAAATTGGAGGAGAAATCATTAAAGGTAATCCTCTTTTAAAAATGGGTTCTCTTCTTGCTCCATATAATGTGCTGTAAAAAGCTAGGCCGTTTTTTAAAGCTATAGATTGAAAAACTCCTTCGGCCCCTTTGTTGGATTCAAAGTACTCGCCAGATTCTTTGCTAGCTACAACCTCTAAACACATCATTAAGCCCCAGCCCCTCACATCTTTTATGCTAGGTCTATCAAGTAATTCTTCTTTAAAGCTGTGTAAATAATTTCCCATTTTATTTGAATTATCAATTAAGTTGTCTTCTTGATAAATTTCTAGAGCTTTCTTAGCTGCTGCACAGCCAAGGGGATGACCGCCGTTTGTAAAACCATGAACAAAGTATGCTCCTCCAGACTTGAATGGTTCATTAACCCTATCGGATACAACCACCGCTCCCATAGGAACGTAGCAACCTGTTATACCTTTGGCAATGGTCATAATATCTGCTTCAACATTGAAATGTTCCATGGCAAACCATTTACCTGTTCTTCCAAAACCGGTCACTACCTCATCTGCGATTAACAAAACATCGTAACGGTCACAAATTTCTCTTATTCTTTGCCAATATTCTTTTGGCGCGACTGCTGCATAATCAGATCCACAACCTTGAGGCGTAGCAATATAAGCAGAAACGGTTTTAGGTCCTTCAAAATAAATCATTTTTTCTAAACGTTCTGCACATTTTAGGCCCCATTCTTCTCTGCTCATACCCTCTGGCTTATCATGATCAGAGTATTGATGAATATGAGGCCACTTAGTAAGCATTTCCCCAAAATGTCTTTGATAACCTGGATTTCCAGAAAGTCCTTGTGTCGCAAGAGTCATTCCATGATAACTACCATAATTTGATATGACTTTGTGCTTTGATGGATTTCCAGAAGCTAAATGATACTGACGAGCTGCCTTGATAGCAGTTTCTACTGCTTCAGAACCTCCACAAACTAGGTATGAAGTATTTAAATTTTTAGGGGTAACTTCTGCAAGCTTCGAACAATAATCTGCCTGAGGTTTATTTGAAAGCGTAGGATGAACATGAGTAAAATTTTCCATCTGTTTAGCAATAGCTTCTTTCATTCTTTTGTCGCCATGAGGAAGAGTAAATGCCATTGGTCCTCCAGAAGCATCAATATATTTATTTCCGTTCACATCATAAAAATAAATTCCTTCTGACTTTGCAACTTCAATGTCCATAGTGTGATAAGAAAATACATTAGACCAAGACCCTTCTGCTTTTAAAGGACCGGGTCGATTCATTTGAGTTTCTGTAGCCATTTTTTCTCCCAATTTAAAAATATAAATTATCTTTTTTTGTTATTTATTTCTAGCGAAATCTGATCATTGATGAATTTAATTCACTTATTTTTTTTACTCCCATTAGCTTCATATCTCTTTCAATTTCATTTTTCATATTACCAAGAGCTTTTTCAACTCCTTCTTGTCCCGCGGCAGCTAAGCCAAACAGATACATTCTTCCACCTGAACATGCTGTTGCACCCATTGCTAGTGCTTTTAAAACATGAGTTCCTCTTTGAATGCCGCCATCAAGAATAACCTCAATTTCTCCACCTACTTCTTGAAGGATCTCATCGAGTTGATCAAAGGAACTTCTTCCCCCGTCAAGTTGCCTACCGCCATGATTTGAGACCATAATTGCATCAGCTTTCATTTCTACTGCTTTTCTGGCATCTCTGGGGCTCATAATACCTTTGAGACAAAATTTTCTCCCCCAGTTTTCTTTAAGCTTTATGACATCGTCCCAAGTCATACCTTGGTCCAACATAGTCGTAAAATAATCTCCAACAGATATAGCGATATTTGTCCCCTCATTAACATGACTGGATAATTGAGATAATTCAAACTTTTCTCTAAACAAATAATTCAAGGCCCAGGCAGGCTTGATACCAAATTGAAAAATACTTTTTGGTGTTAATTTTGGCGGAGTTGTGAAACCTGTTCGTAAGTCTCTCTCTCGATTGCCTCCGGTAATGGTATCAACAGTTAAAGTTAAAATTTCAAAATTGGCCTCTTGAGCCATAGAAATCATCGAATCATTCAAGCCTCTATCCTTATGAAAATAAAACTGAAACATTTTAGGAGTTTTGATCAATTCATCTATATCTTGAAGTTTCACTGTCCCTAAAGAAGACACACCAAATAAGGTGTTGAACTTTTCGGCAGCTTTTGCGACTGCCCTCTCGCCTTGGTAATGAAACAATCTTTGTAAGGCGGTTGGGGAACAAAAAATTGGTAATCCTAACTTGTAACCCATTACTTCTACCGACATATCAATATTTTCCACTCCAGCAAGAACATTTGGAACTAAATCAACATCTTGGAATGCTTCGGTATTTCTTTGATATGTAGTTTCGTCTTCTGCCGCACCGTCTATGTAATGAAAAATCGGGCCAGGCAATCTTCTTCTAGCTAAGTCTTTTAAATCTTGAAAGTTGTTACAGTTTTTTAATGATCTAGGCATGTTATTTTAAAAATCTATTTTAAACGGCAATCTTCTTATGTAATAGTAATGATTAAAAAAAACAGAGGTTAAAATGTCAGAATACAAAACACCAAATTTTTCCATAGATTTGTCAGGTCAGATTGCCTTAGTTACTGGAGCATCTTCAGGTCTGGGGTACCGTTTTTCTAAAGTGTTAGCTTCCTGTGGTGCAAAGGTCGCAATATCTGCTCGAAGGAAAGAGAAACTAGAATCATTAGCTGAAGAAATTAAGGATACTGGAGGAGAATGCATGGTTGTGCCGATAGATATGACTGACAGAAAAAGTATCAAGTTAGCAGTTGATACCGTATCTAAAGAAATGGGCACTATTGATACTTTAGTAAATAATGCTGGCATCCCAGATGCACAATGGGCTATTAAACAATCGGAAGAATTGATCGATAATGTAATGGAAACCAACTTAACTGGTCCATACATTCTCTCTTGTGAAGTAGCGAGAAAATTAATTGAAGAGAAAAAACCTGGCAGAATGGTAAATATTGCCTCTGTTGCGGCTTTCAATACTACGCCACAATCAGCGGCTTCTCTTTATTCAATAACTAAAAAAGCTGTAGTGAGAATGACTGAGGCTCTAGCTGTTGAATGGTCGAAAAGTTACATAAATGTAAATGCAATTGCTCCAGGAGCTTTTTCCTCAGAAATGCTTGATGGGATGATAGAAAGAGTCGGTGACTTTAGCCAAGCATTTCCAAGAAAAAGGATTTGTACTCCAGAGCAAATGGATTCAACTTTGTTATTCCTTGTATCTCCTTCTTCAGAGTGCGTCACTGGAACTTGTATTAAGATTGACGATGGACAGGGTCCTAGGTAAATAATTTACGCTTTCATTCTTTCAAGCATATCTTGCATTTGTTGATGAAGCTTATTGACTGCTTGAAGAGGTCTTACAATAACTTTGAACTCCGTGATTTTGTTTTCTTCGTTCCAAGAGATTAAATCAATACCGTTGACATAAATTCCATCGATCTCTGTTTCAAATTCCAGAACTGCAGAATTTTCACCAATGATTTCTTTAATGTACTTAAATTTCGACGGACTTTTTTCATCTAAGATTTTTTTAGGCGAATCTTCCCCTCCAAAAACTCCACCAGCGGCCATCAAATACATCTTGGTTATTTCTCTTCCTCTTTGGGGTGTATAAACCACCGGAGAATAAAAAACACAATCCTCGGCTAAAATTTCATCGTATTTATCTGGGTTGTCCGATTTGATAACTTCGTACCATTTTTCTATAGCATGCATTTTTATCTCCTAATATGAAAAAAATTTTTGAAACTCTATGTTAATCTTAATTCAAAGTTTCATTATTTGGGAGAGAAGATGGACGAATTAATAAAAAAAGGTGCTGTTGAATTAGGTCGACTTATTAAAAATGGAGAAACTTCAAGCGAAGAGGTTGTAAAAGCTCATCTTGAACGAATTAAAGAAGTAAACCCAGACATTAATGCAATTACAATTTCTTTGGAAGAATCTGCTTTGGAATTGGCTGTTAAAAGTGATAACGCCTCTAAAGAAGAAAAAGAAAGACCTTTGCATGGAGTTCCTTTTACTATAAAAGAAAATATCGATTTTATAGGTTTGCCTACAACTAATGGTCTGCCATTCTTTGCTGAAGAATTTCCCCCAAAAAATGCGCCAATTGTTGATCGCATGTTAAATGCTGGGGCCATTCCAATAGGTAGAACCAATTTGCCTGAGATGGGATTACGTTTGGATACCGATAATCCACTTAGGGGTCGAACATTCAATCCGTGGAATAAAAAACTAACTCCAGGAGGATCGAGCGGTGGGGAAGCAGCAGCGATAGCAACTGGAATGTCTCCTATTGGGCTAGGAAATGATGTTGGTGGTTCTCTTAGAAATCCAGCTTATTGCTGCGGGATAAGTTCAATCAAACCAACTGTAGGTAGAGTTCCAGGAGTACATAGCGGCGCTATAGAAAATATTGGTTTGATTGCGCCTTTTTTGACTGACGGGCCGATGGCAAGGAAGGTTGAGGATATTAAAGCTGGTCTTTCAATTTTGGCAGGCAGGCATATTGATGATCCAAATTCGGTTGACGTTCCGTTGGAAGGAAAAATCCCAGAGAAATTTAAAGCTGCTTTAGTTAAAGAAATAGATGGTATTGAACTGCCACCAGCGACAGTTAAAGAGATTGAAGAAGCTGGAAAAATTCTTTCTGAAAATGGTTGGGACGTTGAGGAAGTACAAGCTCCAGAATTAGATAAGGTCTTTGACATGTGGGGAGTAATTCTTGCCGAGAGTGGTATGGAACTTGCTCCTAAAGAGCTTTTTAAACCAGAAACTGCTGCTTATCTAGATAGATGGTCTGAAACTTTCAGTCATATAAATTTATCAATGGATGAAAAGTTCACTGAGAGGTTTAGACTAAGAAAAGTTTGGTCAAATTTTTTAAACGAATACCAAGTTTGTATCGGTCCAACTTGGTGTAATTTACCTTGGCAAATTGATACAGATTTGGATCCAAAATTAGGAAATGATGCGCTTAAAAAAAGTTTTTACTTTATTGCGCCTGCTAATGGCTTAGGATTGCCTGCTGTGGCATTAGCTACAGGTGTTTCTGAAGGCATTCCCACAGGCATTCAAATATATGCTGATTTATTCAGAGATGATTTAGCTTTGTTAGCAGCTGAAATAATTGAAAAAGAAAAACCTTGTCCCGCACCAATTAATCCCGTGTAAGTAAAGTTTTTCGCATATAATCTTTTTTTTAATAAATGATTGTAAATTTCCATAATATAGAACTCGAAAGCTCAGAAGATGCATTTCGTCCTACTTTAATAAGTGAGGAATGTGCCCTAAAAGCTGACTTCAAAGATAAAAAAGTATTAGACATGGGATGTGGTATTGGACCCCTTGCAATCTATTTTGCAAAAAATGGTGCTGCTGAAGTAGATGCTTGTGATATTTATGATAAACATTTAGAACTGACAATACTTAATGCAAAACGAAATGATGTCTCGATAAATGTTATTGAGTCTGACCTATTTCAAAATGTGACAGATAAATACGATTTAATCTGTTGTGATGTTTCAGGAGTATCAAAAAATATTGCTGAAGTAACTGGTTGGTTTCCGACCGAAGTTCCCAAAGCAGACGATACCGGATCAAATTTGATAGTGAGAGTTATAGAAGGCAGTCCTGAACATCTTAAGGAAGGTGGTTGTTTAAATATTTGCACAACCTCCTTTTCAAATATTGAGGAAATTGAAAATACCATGCAAAAATCTTTTCCAGATAAATGGGAAAAGATTTTAGAAAAAGAGGTACCTTTCTCCAAACGTCTAATGGCAAATTTAGATTTGTTGAAAGATGAAATGTACTTAGAAAAAGATGGAAATTATTTCTGGATATTTTCTATGTATAAATTAAGTAAATAAATTTTTAAGTTCTTTTAATTGTTCTTCGCTTAACTCACTCATATTTTCAGTCTCAAGACATTCGTTTAACTCTTGAGTATTTTTCACTCCCAATATTACTGAGCTTACTTTTTGTATCGAAAGAGCGAAACGATGAGCTAGAGAAGCAGGAGACTCGCCCCACTTTTTTGCAAGTTCTCTAAAAGGCTGTGCTCTTTCATAATCATCAAAATCAGGTTTGTCTCTTCCAGTGGGATGAGGTTCGCGATCCATTTTTGAGGTTAATGCTCCTGCTTGAACAGCCCTAATAGCCAAAATAGGAATTTCTTTGTCCTGACACTCTTTGAGAATTCTATTTGGGTCAGGTTTTTTACTGATATAGCCAATAGCTCCAATAGAATTCATCACGTTCACTGCGCACTGCATGGCCTCGGGTTGTTTTTCATGATTGATTGCAGAAATTAAAGCTTCCTCTTCACCCAGACCTATTCCCCAAGCATCTATCTTTCCTTCAGACTTCAATCTTTCGAATGCTGGAATCACAGAATCGTAATAACAAGACAAAGAAGTTGTAATTGAATCTTTTAAATCATTTAAAACGGGCAGCTGATAATCATCTTTGATCAATTGAGAGTGCAAAAGAAATAAATTTACCTTGTCTATTTTCATTCTCTCAAAGCTTTTAACAAGAGATTCATTGAGTTTCTCATAAACCTGATCGTGCGGAAGAGTTCCCAACTGACATTTGGTTGTAATTTTTAATTTAGATAAATCTCTATCTTTGAGAGCTTCTCCGATGACTAGTTCAGCCTCTCCTCTGCCATACATTGGAGCCATATCAAGATGGTTTATCCCAGAATCAATAGCATGTAGGACAGTATCTATAGCTTCTCTTCTAGTTGTTTTTCCCCACACATTACCTATCCCGCCTCCACCTAAAGTTAAAGCACTTACTGATCCAAAAGGTGCAAAGTTTCTGTATTTCATAAATAAGTCCTAATTAAAATTTTATTTTGATATAGCATCATATTTATAAAAACCATCCATGATTTTTTTTATAAAAAATTTCATGACTAAGTTTCTAAAAATAGCAAAGAAATCTGAAAGATGAAAAATTGTTGCGTTCCTGATGGCAGTTCTTTGTGCCTTTGCTGTTCTATACTTTCTTTTGTTCTCATAATCATAAAGTCCTAGTTCGACATTATCGAAAGAAGAGAGGCTCGAGGCTAGAACAATGCCATCCTCAATAGCCATTGCAGCTCCTTGAGCAACAAACGGTAACATTGGGTGAGCAGCATCTCCAAGCAAACTGAATCTTCCTTTGCTCCATTTATTCAATGGTGCTCTATCGTGCAAACCCCACTTATATAAACAATCAGGGTTTGTGCTTTCTAAAATCTCTTGAATTTCGGGATGCCATTCGGAATAAATATTCTTAAGTTCAGAGATGTCTCCTTTCTCAGACCAATCCTCATTCATCCAGTGATTTTGTTCAACAAGACAAACGCAATTTAGAAACTTTCCGCCTTTAACCAAATATTGCACAAAGTGCTTTTTGGGTCCCAACCAAACTTTGGTATTTTGTTGCAAGAATTCTGAAGATATTTCTTTTATAGGGACTAACATTCGCCATGCTACATTCCCTGTATATCGAGCTTGATCTTCACCCCAAAGCTTTTTTCTTACAATTGAATGAATTCCATCTGCACCGATCACAGCATCCGACTCTATTACGCTTTCTTTGGTTCTAATAAAGGCGCTATTTGCTTCTTCATATAAATCTAAGATTTCTGAATTTTTTTCAATTTGAATTTCTTCTTTATTGATAACTTTTAAAAGAGCTTTTTGTAAATCAGCTCGGTGAACATCGTAGTTTGGAGAACCATATATCTTTAGTGAAGAATTTTTTAAAGTCTGTTGAGCTAAAATTTTTCCAGTCCGATAATGAACAAATTGAAACGCTTCCGGTTCATAAACATCTGCCTGTAATTCTTCCATAACTCCAAGATATTCAAGTACCTTATTAGCGTTTGGCGAAAGCTGAATTCCAGCTCCAAGTTCACTTAAAGATTCTGTCTTTTCATAGATTATTGGTTTATGACCCCTTTTTTTCAAAGCTAAAGCAGCTACTAGTCCTCCAATTCCAGCTCCAACAATTGAAATTTCTAAGAATTTAGATTTCATAAAAATTAACAGTTAAAGAACAGGAGAAGAATGGTGAATTTTTATCTTAATTTCTCCATCTTCAAGACAAAAAATAAAGGTGAAAGCAACTAAAGTCGTCTCACTCGATGATACTGGTTTGAAAGATAGCGTACCCATTGCGGCGGACAAATTTTTCTCATTTAAAATATTTAATTCTTTAAGGATTATTTCTTCCCATGGCTTTAAAGCAAAGCCGTTATCCTCTGAAAATTTTCCCTTAACAAAATAAGACAAAGCGTCTTCTAAGATATTTCTAAATATTTTTTCTTTGGTAAATGTAGGTTTAAAAAGTATCTGTTGAGTCTTAAAAGCATAGTGCTTAGATAAAAATTTCAAAGCTTCTTTTTCAAAATCCTCTTCTTTTGAATAAGCTTTTCCTATCTCAATTACTCCTTTGGTCCATGAGTTAAGAAACTCTTTAATTTTAGATTCATTCATAAAATCATGATAATTAATTTATTAAAGATAAAAGATTATCAATCTAGTTTTGAAGCAATATCGTTCAAATGACTGAAAGTCTCTAAATTAGCTTTCATGATAATTTCCATTTCGGGAGCCGTTTCACTTATATCTCCCATTTTGGTTAAAACCATGTGAACATCGTCATGATGATCAAGTTTACTCATATCCTCTAACCAACGACTAAGATTTTTAAAATCACTGTAGTCAAATAGATTGGTAAATTGTTTATTCAATTGAGCAATCTCAACATAAGCAGAAAAATCAGCGATGGTGACATGCTCTCCCGCAATAAACTTATTTTTTTTAAGCCATTGAGTTTCTAACGCTTTGAGAGCATTGTTATAAATTCTCTGAGACATATTGATCAGATCTTCTGAAAGACCTAAATCCGGTCTTAAAATTGGTGCAAAATATCCTGCTGAAGCTTCTTTGATGCTTCGATGATGGTAGTGAAGATAATGATCGACCTTCCCTCTCAATTCAGGATCTTCTGGATATAAATCATCCCATTTGTGTTTGTTACACAAGTAACACATGATTGCTATAGACTCAGATAATAAATAACCAGTTTCTGGATCTTCTAAGCCAGGGATAGTTCCATTTGGGTATTTTTCCAAATAAGAAGGATGACGAGTTCCATTTTCTTTTGGAGAACCAGGTGCAGTGATAATCAATTCAAAAGGTAATTTTTTATAAAGCATCATCCACAGAACTGTCCTTACTGCCTGTGACATTGGAACACCAAAAATTTTAAGTTTACTGCTCATGTTTAATCAAGATCACTGGCATCATGCCTTTCAGGAATGGCGTTATCTTCTGGCCCGCTAGGAGGTCTTCCAACTCTGGCTCCTCTCTTGAAAGCTGGTCTCTCAGAAACTTCTTCAGCCCAACGAACAACGTTTTTATAGGATTTAACATCTAAGAATTCTGCTGCATTATAGGCGTTTTTCAAAACCAAATACCCATACCAAGGATGAATTGCCATATCAGCAATATTGTAATCCTCGCCGCAAATAAATTTCCTTTCTGCTAAATTTTTATCCAAGACATCCAATTGACGCTTCACTTCCATAGCAAATCGATTGATAGGATATTCAAATTTTTCTGGAGCATAGGCATAGAAATGTCCAAACCCCCCGCCTAGATATGGAGCACTTCCCATTTGCCAAAAAAGCCAAGACATACATTCTGCTCTTGCCGCAGGATCAGTTGGGATGAACTCTCCAAATTTTTCAGCAAGATAAACCAAAATTGCTCCAGATTCAAAGACTCTTGTATGGGGGTCTGTGCTTTTATCTAACAAAGCTGGAATTTTTGAATTAGGGTTTATTTTTACAAAACCACTACTAAATTGATCACCATTGCCAATATTAATTAAGTATGCATCGTACTCTGCGCCCTCGTATCCCAATGCTAAGAGTTCTTCAAGGAGAACTGTTACCTTTACACCATTAGGAGTTCCAAGCGAATAAAGCTGCATCGGATGTTTTCCCATAGGAAGAACTTTCTCATGAGTTGCTCCTGAAATTGGCCTGTTTATATTCGCAAATTTACCACCGCTTTCTTGGTCCCAAGTCCAAACTTTTGGGGGCATGTATTTTTCATCTGTCATTTTTTAATCTCCTTCAAGTTTTTATTTTAACTTTATTATTCAATTTGCATACTTGGTCTTGATGATACCTCCATGTGCCATCGATGTAAGTTTTTCAAATCTTTGTGAGGTTTTAGATCTACCATGTCAGAAGCAAAATCTATTGCTGAAACTAAAGTTATATCTGCAATAGTAAAGCGATCACCTGCCACGTATTTATTTTCCTCAAATTCATTATTAAGACGTTCGTAAAAAAACCTAACATTTGTGTCACTTGCTTCTTTTGCTTTTGGAATTTGATTAAAAATTCCTAAACTTCCCACTATTGGTCCATTTACCCAAGAAACTCCTACCTGCGTCCATAACTCAAACTCTATATGTCTATTCCTACTTTCAATATAGGCTACCTCAAAAGCATTCATTCCAAACAAATTTGGCTCAGGCTTAATTAATTCTAAGTAACGGCAAATAGCAACTGATTCTGAGATGCACTCCCCATTATCAAGTTCTAATACAGGAATTTTTCCGCTGGGGTTTTTTTTTAAAAAATCTGCTGTTTTGTGTTCTCTTTTTGCCATGTCACAATTTATGAGCTCTAACTCTATATCCTTTTCATGAGCAAATATTTTTACTCTTCTAGGATTGGGAGCTTTTGGAAAATCATACAGTTTCATTTTTTTTATTCGTTTTCTAAAATTACTTTTGGTCGGAAATAAAAAGTTTTTTTTCAGACAGCAGCTTTGAAATTTCTTCTTCAGAATAACCAATCTCCAGGAGAATTTCTCTTCCATGTTCCCCTAATAAAGGAGCTGGATTAGTTATTTCACTTGGTGTTTTTTCAAATCTTGCTGCGGGTCTAGCTTGTCGAACTTCTCCAAACCTTTCGTAATTGAGTCTTTGAATTGATTCGTTAGCAAGAATTTGTTCATTGTCTAATAATTCCATGCGATCAAGCAATGGGGCACTTGGCACACCTTCTGCCTGAAGGCGAGATAATATTTCCTGACTGTTCCATTTAGATATTTCTTGTCCAGTAATTTCTTTTCTCTCTTGAGAGTTGCTAACTCTTCCTGCAGGAGTTGCAAAGCGCTCATCTTCAATTAAATCCTCTCGATTTAATGCTCTGCACATTCCTTTCCATTCAGCATCTGACACTGCTCCTGCAGTAATGTGCCTGTCTTTTGCCTTATAAATTAGATCTTGAGAACCTTGTAATTTCCTCATGTCAACTTCGTTTTCTGCAAATACAATTCCAGCCATTCCTTCAGGCCAAAAAAATGAAATCATTGAATCTAACATGGAGAGTTCAATATGCTGACTGATACCATGTTTTTCTCTTGCAAATAAGGCTGATGAAATTGCCTGTGCTGCAGTTAGGGAAGTTACTTTGTCAGCAATTATAATTCTAAACATTTTGGGTTCACCTGTGACTCGATCAGCCTGAATATCTGTAGCACCAGTCAGTGCTTGAATGATTGGATCATAAACCCTTGAGTTAGCATAGGGCCCAACATTCCCGAAACCACTTATGGAAACGTAAATAATGTTTTCGTTAAGTTTTCTGATAACCTTCTCACCGAAACCCATTCTATCAATAGCTCCCGGTCGGAAATTTTGCATAAAAACGTCAGCATTTTCTGCAAGTTTAAATAAAATTTCTTTTCCTTCATTAGACTTTAAATCTAAAGCAATAGATCTTTTGCCTCTGTTACAAGAAAAAAACACAGGATTTAATCCTTTATGGGGTGCAGCCATGTGTCTGACTAACTCTCCTGAGACAGGTTCGACCTTAATTACTTCTGCGCCTTGGTCAGCAAGAATCATAGCTCCTACAGGGCCTGAAACCATGCTTGTAAGATCTAAAACTTTTACTCCTTTTAAAGGTCCCATATTTTTTTTATGTTGAATAGTTAATTTTCATTGCTTTTTGATAAGCAGATCTCGATGAAATTCTATCTCGATATTCAGTAATATTTTTTGGTAAAGAAAACTCATAAAAAACTGCCCAATCCAAACAAGACATTAAGAAAATATCAGCCAATCCAAATCCTCCTTCAAGAACAGTTTGATTCAATTTTAAATGGTTTTCCACCACTTCAAGTTGGCGTATTAAATACTTTTTACAAGCTTCAACTACAATTGGGGATTCCCCATATATATCTTTCAAATCGTAGTGTCTTCGCATTACATACAGAGAAGTCTCGTCCAACTCTCCATAAATAAAATTGCACCATTCATCTTCTTTGGCTATATCTTTCACATTTTTTGGTAGGAAAATATTTTTGGATTTAAAATTCCTTTGCAAATATCGGCAAATTGCTAAGCTTTCAGATAACTTAATCTCACTATCCTCTAAAGCAGGTATTTTTTGTTTTGGATTAATTTGGGTAAATTCTTCAGATTTAGTTTCTCCTGTTCTAGGACCAATAGGAATCAATTTATATTTCATCTCTAATTCTTCAGCCATCCATATTGGCCTCAAAGTCCTTGCAGTTCCAGACCCCCAAAGTTTAATCAATTCAACACCTTTATCATTCAGCTAGACGCAATATCTTCCAAAATCTTGGAATAACCCAGGAGACAAATATAGAAAAAAATAAGCCCAAAGAATAACTATAAACAATAGAGACGAATCCGATCAATTCTAAGGATCCTTCAAGCTGAAAGAGAAAGATCATCGTGAAGAAAACCGCTACAGTGCTCGAAGCAGATATTAAAAATTTATATATCTTGTTCGTAGAGATATTTATATTTGATGCTCCCAAAAACCATCCTGCCATAGCTCCTAAAAGCCAAAATGATATCTCATGTCCCTCATGGGTCGGATACAGCATATAAGCTATTAGTTGAAAAGTTAAAACGATTAGAAACCAAGATCGACTGCTGAATTTTTCATAAATATTATTGAGGATTGCATAATGCCATATTAAAAGAATAAAGCCTCCTATCATTAGACCGGCAAAAACATCTCCCAAGTCATGAACTCCTAAATACATTCTGCTAAAAGCAACTAAAGAGATAAAAACAATTGCGCTAAGAGTAATAAATTTATTTTTAAGTTCGTATGCCAAAAGACCCCACAAAGTTACAGCAATTTGAGCATGTCCACTTGGCCAGCCATAACTCATCCCAGTCCCTTCATCTAACATAAATTCTGCTGGAGGACGCGGATCTTGAAAAAAATCTTTTAAAAAACTATTTATAACTGCAGATATAAAAAGCAACATCGCTACTCGAGAAAATCTTTGTGGAGACCAAAAAAAGTATCCAAAAGCTAAAAATAGAAATAAGAAAATGGGATATCCTGTTAAAGAGATGTTATAGAAAAAATAATTTAAAAAAGGCGTTCTTATTCCTTCAACCCAAGATATATCGTTCCAAATAGACATTTTTTATTTCTTTGATGTTACTCTAAAACTTAATACAGATTAAACATAATAACCTCTTTTTTTACAGCATTTATGCCTTAAAAAAATAAGAAGAATCTCTATTTTTTTAACCATTTGTTTATAGTAAATTATTTGTTTGATCTTCTTGGGGGATTTATTGTGATAGAGCTAGAAAAAAAAGAATCAATTTATTATTTAAATATGAATGCCGGCGAAAATCGCTGGAATACTTCTTTTGTTAGAGAGTTTTCAAAAGCTCTAGATGAAGTTGAAAATGATGAAGGTCCTGGAGCATTAATTACTTCGTCAAACGACCCCAAATTTTTCTCTAATGGTTTGGATCTTGATTGGATGCAAGATCCTGAAAGCTATCCTGAAAGAGGCGATAGAGAAGTTTTCGGTGAAGAGTTTATGTACTTGATGGGAAGAATCATTACTCTACCTGTGCCTAGTATATGTGCAATAAACGGTCATGCCTTTGGAGCAGGGTTCATGCTTGCCCTATCTCATGACATAAGACTAATGAGAGAAGATCGAGGATTTCTCTGTGCAAACGAAATGCAACTTGGTTTTAAAATACCTAGACCCGAACTAGCATTATTCCGTCATAAGATTCCTGCAAATTCTTTTTTTGAAACCGTTCAGCTATCTAAACGATGGACAGGGCCTGCTGCTTACGAAGCAGGAATCATTCAAGGTGTAGGATCATTGGATAGTTTACCTAATATCGCTTTTGAGAAAGCCGCAGAATTAGCCCCACTTGCAAGAAATAGAAAACTTTATGGGGCTCAAAAGGAAATGCTATATGGCGAAAATGCGGCAATAAACCTTAATCATGGTCCTGCCCATATGCTAAAAAATTCAAAAGACTTTGAAATTTAAATTTACTAATTTAGATTTATTCAAGATTTCTTGAGATAAGAAAAATTAAAATAAATAAGTTTAATTTTTGCCAAAAACTTTTTTATAAATTTTCTTTAATGCTCTTAATTGAAAGATTTTTGTTTTGTGAAAGCTAGCAACCTGATTAACGATTTCATCAGAATTTAAAAGACGTCCATTTGAAAAACTATTTATATTATTTTGTATTCTTGCCTGATGTTTAGATGTAAATTTCTGATCTTTTACAAATACAGAAATGAAATCATGCCATACATCTTTTTTTCTAACTCCTACGAATGACTCAAGAAGACTGCAATCGTAGCCACTTCTGCGTCCCCAATTTTGAAGAGCAATGCCGCTGTCCGGAAAAAAGCGCCAGCAATCAACTGGGTATCTATGATAATCACCATTTGACGGTACGTTGAGATATAACAATCCTGAAGGCTTTAAAATTCTGAGCATTTCATTAAATGAAAGCCAAAAAAATTCTGAATGCTCCAAGCAAGAAGAACTAACAACAACATCAACTGATTCATCGTCTTGTGGCAGACAATATGGATCTGATATAACTATATCAACTCCATTTCCTTTTTCGAAATCAACGCCAATATAAGAATTATTCTTGGGAGCCACAGCACGCAAACTTCCGTTTACATCTTGAGCACCGACATCGACAATCACCAAATCTTTTGCATCTTTTAAATAAGTGTCAAAAAAACACTTTCCATAAATCATTGCAGTATCATGCATATTTCTCTTCCTAAAGATGAATCCGAGTTATCAAATTATCATAATTTACATTTGATTGGTAACTGATCTCATAGGTCAAAGGTCTGCATCTTCTAAATCTTTTACATCAACTTCTTTATAGTCATTCTTTTGATTTTTTATGAAAGTTACATCTTCAGTTATGTTAACTCTAGGCAAATTTTTAGTATCTATAAGGTTTCCTCTCATATCAAAAATTTGCTGACTTGAAGTGCTCTTGAAACTGACAGTTTTTCCAATGGACCAAATAGCTTCTATGATTTCATTATCTTTTTCGAAAACTAAACAAAAAAGATCTTTTTCCTTAATAAATTTTTTTGTTTTGCCGCCAGCAGTAATCTGTATTAAATGCTTGAAACAATAGTACGCATCTCGTTTAACAATTTGATCACCAAGATTATTTATCAGCCCATACCCTGGAGCGACCAATTGATGCCAATAGCACTTTTTTATCCTTCCAGAAGCCAACATAAGCAAGAAATATCGAACTAAATAATTTGACTGCGAAGACTCTTTGATAAGACTTGTTTCTGCAGGAGCCCATTTACCCATATCCAAAAGCGGCCAATTAAATTCGGTGATATATATCTCATTGGATGTTTTAAAGCTTGATGCAGCAAGAGATGCATATGCTTGAATTTTAGAAAGAGTATCAAAGCCATATTGTCTTTGTTCGGGACTGCCTCTTCTATCAACGTAAAGTTGTGTGGCAATGCCATCATATCGAATAGGCCAAAAGTGAAATATTGATCTTGCAAAAAAAGGAATATCAAAATCAATAATATTACCGCCGAGTAATTTTATATCTGGAAATTTATTTTTTTTTAAATTGTAAGCTATTTGAAAGAACGAAAAGAATTCATCTACTGACAAAAATGCCCATTTTTTTCTGTTTATTGAATTACCTATTTGAAATGTATGAACAATTCCATTTAGCCTTGTGAAAATAAAATCTAATCGTTTAAGTGTAAGAGCCTTATCAACGACGTGTTCTCGGTCTTGTAGTATAGAAACAAGAATATCTTTACCTTTGAGATCTTTTATAAAATTCAAATATTTCTCAATATTATTAAAGTCTGCCAAAGGTATCCTCACCAAAATGTTATCAACAGAAAGCTCATCGATCATTTCAATAAGATCGCTGTTACTAATTAATTTCTGCGATTCTATTGGATCGTCGAGATTAACGCATAAACCTAAGCTATCAATTTCTTTTCCAAGTTCCTCTTTATTCTTTTTAAAAAAGATAAGGATAATGAATAAAGCAATTAAGCTAGTTAAAAAAACTTTTAAATTTGAAAAAAATGAAATCAAAACTATTTTTGTTTTTAGATTTTTATTTTTAAGTGTATGAGGTTGATTGGAGTGGTAATCCCAGGCATAGGAGGAATTTGGAATCCTAGTAAAATCTGTAAAAAAATCCTTTACCAGCCTTCTTAGTTGAACTTTCCGAAGCTCGTAATTTACAAATTTATTAAGGTCATTATGATCATATTGGAAGTTGCCAGTTATTCTCTTTGAATACTCATCAGAAAGTATCTTGTTAATTTCAGGATCTTTACTAATGTGAGCTAAATTTTTGAATCCTCTTTCTGAGGAGACAACTCCATCTCGTAATCTATTCAAATCTACCAAGAAGAATTTATATTCTTCTTTATGCTTTTTAATACAGATGTTTCCAACGCCATAATCAAGATGAAGAATATTTTTCTTATGAAGGTCGTGAGTAAAATGGATGAAACTCTCAAGAATTCTTCGATAATCTTCAGATTTTTTTTCCGTTGCAAAATCAAGCGTAAAGTCATATTCCAATCGGCTTGATATAAAATAGCTCTGTTTGAGTCGAAAACTATCAAAAACTTCAATATATCCCAGAGGTTCTGGCACATTCACGCCTCTGCCTTTTAATAATTTTGAATTTTCAAATGATCTTTTTGCTTTGCTCTTTCTAAAAAACTTGTAAATGATGGCTTGAAATAAGTTTGGGGTCTTAAATGATTTAACAACCATCTCAGCTTCTCCTAACTTCATAACCTTAATAATATTTCTATCATCGTTAAGAATATTTTGGTTTTGGAAAAAATCTTCTTCAAAATCTCTAAGAGCAAACCCATTTGGAAATATTTCTTTAACGAAGTGAAAATTTTCAGAACTATATATATTCATGAGGTTTTTCTAGATTATTCACAACTTTTCTATGAATTCATAAAGCTGCTTTCTGAGTTCTATAATACTCAACGACGTATTTGAATCTTGAAAAGAGAATTTATTAAATATTTCTATCATTTTTTCTTCTGTCTCTATGATAACGCTAGGAAGCTGATAATTTTGCTCTTCAATTTTTTTTGGTAATTCATTTCGATGCAAGACTTTAACCTTATATTGTGTTCTCAACTCTTTGATAAATTTTAACCACTCTGATTTAGCGAAAAATTTTCCATGACTTATATCGCATAATTCACAAGTATTTTTTTTGTTTAGAATATTTTTATCAATCCAATATGTGATTTCGTTCAAAACTCCACCATCTGCATCATAGACAAAATATATAGTTTTGAGATTTTTCATTAAAGTTTAAAAAAATTAATAACGACCGTTTTAGTCACATCTATTTTACAATTAATATTGAGGACGTTTGTTTTTTTAGACAACTTTCCTTATTAATTGATGACATGGAAGATAAAAAAACAGCTTTAATCATTGAAGGTGGAGGCCAAAGAGGAGTATTTTCTTTTGGAATTACTGATACTTTCATAAATAGGGCTTATGATCCATTTGATATATATATTGGAGTGTCAAATGGTGTTGCAGTTCTTTATTGGTACCTGATTAGGGAAACAGACAATAATCTAGAAAAAATGCTTTTCGCTGCTAAAGGTGATTACCTTAGTTATAAAAACATTTTTACTGGCAAAGATATTTTTAAATTTCACCAGATGTTTAAAGATGGTGAAAAAATGTTTAAACCAAATATAGAGAATATTAAAAATAACATCGATGGAAAAGACTATATTGCAGTTGTTACAGATGCAATAGAAGCAAATGCTGAATATTACTCATTTGGTGATGACGAATGGATGCCAAAAATGATTGCCTCTGGAACACTGCCTGTTTTGGTAAAAACCCCCAGTCTAATTAATGGCCGTAGAAAATTTGATGGCGGTATTATGGACCCTCTTCCTGCTAAAAAGGCATATGAGATGGGGGCTAAAAGGATACTTATAATTAGAACATATGAAAAAAAATTTAGAAGGAAGTTGAAGTTTGAAAACTATATTGGTGCCTTGCTTTTAGGTGAATATCCAAAATTGCGAAAAGCATTATTAGAACATGATAAAACATATAATCGAGCACTAGATTTTATAAATAATCCACCAAAAGATTGTGAAATTATTCAACTTTGTCCACCAGAAAAGCTTAAATCAAAAAGAGATTCAAAAAATATTGAGGTTTTAAAAGCTGATTACATCCTAGGAAAAAAAGTTGCTGAAGATTTTTTAATTAATCCTTAAGCTCTAAAATATATTCTTTATAAACCTTTGAACTCTGGATCTCGCTTTTCAATGAAGGATTGCATGCCTTCTTTGGCATCCTCGGAGGCTAAAGTAACTCTTCTCATATTATCAATTTCTGCAAAGGCTGCTGCTTCTCCCGATTCTAAATATACTTGAGAGGCTCTCTTGATCTCCTGAAGTGCTATAGGAGCACACTTTCCTATCTCCCTTGCAATCTCTTTAGCTCTATTTAATTGTGATCCTGCAGATACTACTTCTTGTACAAATCCTAACTCCTTAGCACGGGATGCATCGAATTCATCAGCTCTAAGAAGGTGATACATAGCATTTCCCCAACCTGCGCGTTGAATATATCTAACGTGCGCACCCCCGAAAACTGCCAGGCCTCTTTTGGGTTCTAGTTGACAAAAACGACAATCATCTGAAGCGATAACAATGTCTGCAGCTAGCAGCATTTCAATACCAATGGTGTAGGTTACGCCCTGCACAGCTGCCACTATGGGTTTCGTGCATCGACGTTTTAAGGCAAAGGCATCGGGTCGATTTTCAGAAAGTGAAGAGTCTTGACCAGAATCAGAATTTGGGCCAAAAAAGCGAGGTAAGTCTAATCCAGCTGTAGTGTGTTTTCCTGCAAAACAAAGAACACCCACCCAAAGTTCCGAGTCTTGTTCAAGTAGTTCTAGGGCTGAAGTTATTCCTTCAAACATTTCAGGAGTAAAGCCATTCATCTTATCTTGCCGGTCAACTTCGATAATCAAAGTACTTCCTTCTCTTTCCGTTCTTACTATGCCATTTGAATTTTGATTCATATTTTTACCTCATACATAATTCATTCTATTCCCACTCAATAGTACCACTTGTAAAAAAACACTTTATATCAGTTCTTTCAGGGTGCCATTCAAATCGGCGGGCTTAAATGACTACTAAAATATTGAATTACATTGTCCAGGGCCTCACGGGTTGGATGCCCCGATTGATCGACAAAATCTAGCGTTAATACAGAGTGACCTCTCCCCGGCAATGTTATCTCTTGAACTCTTATGTTGCCGTCATCATTAAAAGCACGGTGCACGCATTTGGATTTTTCTTGTGTGCACAGTGGATCGTCCTCGAAACGTAAAACTCGCATGGGACCTTTCACATCGAGAGCATTACGACTTTGTTCGATGTCGTCAGAGGACATATGCAACTCTCCCTGTTTGAAAAAAGGCATTGCCGGTTGTGATGCTACGGCTGCAAGGACACTATCGTCTCCAATAAGCTGTATCGCGAAGTTGCCCGTGAGGCACATGCCAATAACTCCTACGCCTTTAACACCTCGTTGATCCCTGACTTCTCTGCAGAGCAGACGAACCCAATCGGCTATCGGACTCGATCGATCGCTGGTCATTAATCGAAACTCCTTTCTGAGGCACATGACTCTAACAAGGTTCCCACCGATTGATGTTTTACCCAAAGGTCCAAACAAGTGTGGCATAACAACCTCAAAGCCTGCATTAACCAGTTCATCCGCTAGAGACAGTGTTTCCTGACCGATACCCGGAAGCTCTTGGAGTAATACGACCGGAGCACCTGAGCCTCTGCGGTAGATATCATGTGTAATAAGATGTCCGTTAGACGCACGAGCCTCGAAGATCGTCTTTTCATAGCCACTAATCTGCGTTGCAGTATTTCCCATTTGCTTTTCTCCTAGTATCTCGGCGTTTTGCTATCTTTTAACTACTCCCACTCAATTTAATCTATTCCCTCAAGATTTCTCATATATTTTATTTCTTGAGGATCTAAATTTAATTTTTTAACTACTGGATGATTTTCATCAATCAATCTCCAAAAAGGAATTTCTTTCCCATGTTCTTCAATTGCTTTCCTGAGAAAGATTCCTGTCGAGACTGGACAAGAATTATCCGCATCCATTTCTTTTGCCAAATCTAATCTCATTTCTTTTGAAGTCTTAAGTGTGCCTTCTGGAATTTTCTTAATGTATTCAGCTATCTTTTCTGGAGACGAAATAAGCATTTTCTGTCCTGCTTTTAAATCTGAAAAGTTTTTTTCAAGAATTTTTACTATATTTCTAGACATTTTTTACCTTACTCCCACTCAATAGTGGCCGGTGGTTTGCTGGAAATATCATAAACAACTCTAGAAACCTTTGGAATTTCATTAATTATCCTATCTGAGACTTTATTCAATAAATTATGGTTTAGTTGAGAAGCTTTAGCTGTCATGAAATCTATGGTCTCAGCAGCTCTCAAAGCAATCACATATTCATAACGCCTAGCATCCCCCACTACACCGACACTTTTGATTGGTAAAAATACTGCAAATGCTTGGCTTACCTTATTGTAAAGTTTTGCTGCTATTAGCTCTTCTATAAAAATATGATCTGCTTCCCTTAAGATATTTAATTTTTCTTTCGTAATCTCTCCAATTGTTCTTACTGCTAAACCAGGACCGGGAAAAGGATGTCTACCAATCAAAGTCTTCGGCAAGCCCAGTGAAAGGCCTATTTTTCTTACCTCATCTTTGAATAAAGAATTTATAGGCTCTACCAAAGGTAACTTTAAATAGGATGGTAAACCGCCCACATTGTGATGAGATTTAATGACGTGCGCCTTGCCGCCTTTGATGCCAGAAGATTCAATTACATCGGGATAGATAGTGCCTTGTGCTAGGAAGGAAACATCCTTAATTTTTTTTGCTTCTTTCAAAAAGACATCAATGAAGTTTTTTCCTATTACTTTTCTCTTTTCTTCGGGATCTTCTTTACCTTTTAAATTTTTAAGGAAAAATTTTTCGGAATCGGAAAAGTGAATCTTAATTTTTAAAGCCTTTTTTAAATCTTTAAGAACTTGTTTAGCTTCGTCTTTTCTTAATAAACCATTATCAACAAAAATACATTCCAATTGCTTGCCTATTGCCTTTGATAAAAGTGCAGCAACCACAGAAGAATCAACTCCGCCGGAAATACCCAATAATACTTTTTTCTTACCTACTTGTTTTTTTATATCTGCAACAAGTTTATCGACTATGTTTTTTGGTCTCCATTTTGTCTGACAGCCACATATTTCTCTGACAAAAGTTTTTAAAATTTGAGCGCCCTTTTCAGTATGTGTTACTTCTGGATGAAACTGTAAGCCATATTTTCTAATTGAATTGTTTTCAAAAGCTGCAATTGGACTGTTTTTAGAAGAAGCAATTTTTTTAAAACCTTTAGGCAACTTAGTTACTTTATCTCCATGGCTCATCCAAACATTGAGACTTTCTATCTTGATAGTTTGAAATAATTTACTGTTTTTTAATTTAATTTCAGCATGGCCGAACTCTCTTTTTTTTGAAGTGTTTACCGACCCTCCGAAATGTTTTGACATGAGTTGCATGCCGTAACAAATTCCTAAAACAGGTATCTCACTTTTTAAAATTTTGGGATCAACTTGAAGAGTATTTTTTGCGTTCACAGACTCCGGTCCACCAGAAATAATAATGCCCTTGGGATTTTCTTTCAGAATGTTTTTATAAGAGGTATTGTAAGAGAGAATTTCTGAGTAGACGCCAAGTTCTCTAATACGTCTTGCAATCAATTGAGTATATTGCGAACCAAAATCCAGAATGATTATTTTTTCTGAATCAATAGCGGTAATCACTTTTAACTTATTCTGTAGTTGGGCGCTTCTTTTGTGACGCTCACGTCATGAACATGACTTTCATTAATTCCTGCTGATGTAATTTGCACAAATTTTGTTTTAGTTCTCATGGTTTTTATATCTTTGCTTCCGGTATAACCCATGCTTTGTCTTAAGCCGCCAAGCATTTGATGAATGGTAGTTTCCACCCAACCTTTATATGGGACTCTTCCCTCAATACCCTCCGGAACAAGTTTCTCAGAACTTGAAACATCTTCTTGAAAATATCGATCTCCCGAATTTGTCTCACCTGACATTGCGCCAACTGAACCCATACCTCTATAAGACTTGTAGCTCCTTCCCTGAAAGAGCTCTACTTGTCCGGGAGCTTCCTCTGTGCCAGCCAAAATACTTCCCAACATTACAGTGCTAGCTCCAGCAGCTATGGCTTTTGCGATGTCACCTGAAAATCTTATTCCTCCATCAGCAATAACTGGAATATTCTTTTTACCAACAGCTTTAACTACGTTTGCAATAGCAGATATTTGAGGAACACCTACACCAGTTACTATTCTTGTCGTACAAATCGATCCGGGGCCTATTCCAACTTTTATTGAGTCAGCTCCAGCTTTAATTAAATCAAGGGCGCCATCACCTGTTGCAACGTTTCCACCAATAACTTGGATACCTTTATTCATCTTTTTAATTCTTCTGACACGATCAATGATGCCTTTGGAATGACCATGAGCACTATCCACTACAAGAACGTCAACACCTGCCTCGACAAGAGCATCCACCCTTTCATCGGTTTCTTCACCATTGCCAACAGCAGCGCCGACGAGAAGTCTACCC
>ENA-OSEY01000644-OSEY01000644.1-marine-metagenome-genome-assembly--contig:-NODE-644-length-24958-cov-5.743097_pt1 | contig 24958 bp, 30 predicted proteins | sample MGYA00248465_ERZ534230 | MGnify/ENA primary metagenome ERZ534230 (study PRJEB26409, sample SAMN06344110) | marine metagenome | isolation source: Sea water from surface | place: Atlantic Ocean:Southern...
CACAAACTAATTGAAAGTGTTTCTCTGCTTCCTCGAAACGGAGCATTTTGGACAATAATAAGCCAAGCTGCTGGTGGGCATGTAGGTGTTTTGGATCCAATTCGATTGCTGAACGAAAGCTAGCTTCAGACTTTTGTAAAAGTCCCTGTCTGAAGAATTTTATGCCTTGGTTATAGTGAAAAGTAACGTCCATGTGACTTGTTTATTCTCTCTATATATTTAAGGTAAGTCGTTATTACATTTAATGCGAGCTGAACAACTTTCTAACTCGTGCTTTTAGCTTTTCTTGGCAATTACTTTGTAATAGCGCATAGTTGAGATAAAGAGGCTCAATATTTTATCATGTGAACTAAATATCATAATAGAATAGTATTTTCAAGCTTATTGAAGGTTCTCACAATCACGGCCGATACAAATTAAAGGGCAAGGCAATCCTTTATCTGGCTCTCTAAAGCATCGAAGTAATTTTTCTGCGCCATAGATACCGCTCGAAGAGGGCGCATCATAGAATTTATCACAATTTTCTTGCTCTAATTCCTCACATGAATGCCTCCGCATAATATCCGAGTAATAAATAACTTCATCTTGTGGTGGCTTCTTGATCGAGAACCTATAGGGGCCAAACTTAAAACCAAGGAATTTACCCTGTGGGCTTAGATCTCCGTTTATTACACCTATCAGTTTTTCATTTATCCAAAATCTTGTTATTTCTTTGCCTTTACGTTTATCGATTTCAAATACAAAATCTAGCCATCTATTTTTATACTTGTTTGTGGAAGCCATATTAGCTACCAACGAAGGGCGTTCACAAAATTCAGACGTTTTACCTTGCATATTTTTAACTTTGCGACACTCTTCACCGAATGTTTTTAACTGAAATGTCACCTGATTATTCGTTATGGTAAAAGATAACGCCGGATCGCGCTGACGACCATTTTTCCTATCCTTTAAATCAAATGGGGAAATCGTATGAAAGTTGCTGCCAACGTTCTTGGGTATAAAAATTGAAAACTTATACCAATACACCTCACCATCTCTCATCTCATGAACTTTTGGCTTTTCCTGTATCTGTACGCGTTGCGCTGCTCCAGCTGTACCGAAGCGTCCCCAATCATCTGGATGACCTTTGTCATTAACGCTTATTGACATTTTAGCTGCTTTTCTTCCCTCGAAATCGACTATCTCAAATCCATCTACTCTGGCAGTGTTTCTATCACTGGGTACAAATAGCTTTAATGTTTGGGCATCCATTATTTGTTTAAGATTATCACGAGAGATACCAATTAGCCGTTCCTTTAATTCAATATTTTTGTTTATTGCTATTTTCTTAAGAATTTGCATCTCATTAGTGTCGGCTTGGCCATCGAATTTGTGACCATTTTCTTTTAGAGCTTTGATCAATTGTTTTGTGGTATTTTTTCCTATTATACCATCCAATTTGCCAACGTTGTAGCCAAGTGCATTTAGGTAGCTTTGTATTTTTATATTTTGCATTGTATCTGCGTTGCTTGGAGCAAATAACCAAAATAAGCAGCCAAGCGAAACGATGACGAATCTGAATAAGCTCACAAAAATCTCCTTTCTTTTACCCGACTGAAAACCCACAAGAGATAAGGTTATTGTGGCAAAAGGTAAATCAATTTTTTTTCTAGCGCCTTTTGTTGTGCCTCAGCGAGATCAACAAACTTGTAAGAGCCAAGACCCATTTCACGCTGTTTTTTAGTCACCGGGCTTTTATGTCTGTAGAGCCATGATTTACTACTTTGATTTGCGACTTGAAGGTATATGCCATCTCCGCATCTGTGATAGCCTATTTTATTTATTGATTGAACAATTCTAGCTGAATTAAGGAATGGCATAACTTTTCTCCTACCCAAGACGTTACCCACAAAAAAGTAAAGTTATCTAATACACTAATCTTTAGAGGATGGTATGACTTCAAAAAAATAGAATGACTTAGCTGGAATGGTTATGAATATTTTGATATTCTGAAACTGTTACGATTTATGATAAATGGGTCTTTGTTATTAAGTAAGGGAATCGATTGAGGATGGATTTAAATTTAATTATTAGATACCTACGAATAGTATCAGGAAGTTTGCTGTTTTTTTACGTAGTTACTCATCTTTCCAATCACTCTCTTGGAATAATTTCAATAGATGCTATGGAGTATGGTCGATCCTTTTTTCTGACTTTCTGGCGAAATTATTTTGTGTCAATAATTTTGTACTCTGCCCTGGCTATACATCTCTTATTAGGTATTTATGCTTTAGCTCGAAGAAAAAATATAAAATTAACAGCTAAGGAGTGGACACGAAATATTTCTGCAGTTTTAATACCTTTTTTTCTAGCGGGGCATCTAAGCATTACTTTATATGGTTCCCGATGGGAGGGTCTTATTGACAACTATTCATTCATGGTGGTGAGCACTTGGGTGTTTGATTTTGCAGGAGTTATATTTCTAATACTTATGCTAATTTTGGTATGGGTCCATGGAGTTATTGGTATTCATGGATTATTAGAATTCAGGAGTTTTTATATCAAGTACAAAAGGCTCATCTTTTCGATTTACTTTATTATACCGTCTCTAGCCATCATTGGATATGTATCGGCTGGATTGGAAGCATTACATAAGTCAGATAGGGACCCTTCATTTGTTTTAGAGACCCTAGCTAGTTCGAATTTCAAAGAAGCAACAGGCAAACTTATTTTGGAATTAAGCGATAAACTTCAATTTCTACTCTACCCGTCTATAATCGTCGCTATTATCAGTTTTTACTTACTAAGATATCTCTGGATGCGATCTCAAAAAACAATAAGAGTAGACTACATGAACGGCATGAGATCATTTGTGTCGAAAGGTACATCGATACTTGAAACGAGCCAACAGGCTGGTATTACTCATGAGCATGTTTGCGGTGGTAGAGGACGGTGTACTACCTGTAGAGTTAGAGTTCTTTCAGATTTGGATCAATTACCGAAACCTAATCAAATAGAAAGCAAGGTTATCAAAAGATTAGGTTTTGACAAAAATGTAAGGCTTGCATGCCAACTTCGTCCCCAAAGTGACATCAAAGTAATGCCTCTTTTAAACCTCAATAAAGAAACAAAGTCAAAAATTCAATTTGCTACTCAAAGAAGTTTGAGTGGCGTTGAATTAGAAACGGTTATTTTGTTTACAGATATCAGAGGTTTCACAAAAATGTCTGACACAAAATTACCTTATGACGTAGTTTACATTCTAAATAAATATTTTAAGTTTGTAGTTGAAAGTATTGAGGATAATGGTGGAAGAGTAGACAAGTTTATTGGAGATGGTGTTATGGCAATTTTTGACACCAGTAACAATATGAATGAAAATTGCAAAAATGCGCTGGTTGCCTCAAGGAACATTTCAGAGAGTCTCAAGTTGTTAAATGAAGAGCTTAAAAGCGAACTCGATGAGAATCTTAAAATAGGTATAGGAGTTCACGCAGGTACCGTTATTCTGGGAAAAATGGGATTTGGTCAGTCCAGTTCAGAAACCGCAATAGGAGATAGTGTAAACATCGCAAGTAGGTTAGAGCAATTAACGAAAAAGTATTCGTGTGAAATAATGATATCCAAAAAATTGGCTGATCTTGCAGAAATAAATCAAAAAAACTTTTCTAAGTTAAAAACAAAAATAAGAGGAAAAGAAGATGAAATGGATGCGTTATTTATGAAGAATGCCTCAGAAATACAGTTTGGCTAATTTAATAGCCATATTTTTTATAGACTGGTTTCTTTTTTTTATTTTCTTTAGGTGGTTCCTGGTTCATTATAATACTTTCAAGAAATCGTGTGAAAGTTTCTTTTTCTATAAACATAGAAAAGTTACAATTGTTTGTTGACCAATTTTTTTTGTTAACCTTTTTAATGGCTGTCTCAATATCTTGATATTTATTAGACCATAATTTGTCTTCTAGCAGACTGGAAACCTTTTTCGATAAATTTTCGTCTTCAATTTTATAGCCATAAGTCTTTGATTTCTCCTTATCTTTCGCTTGTTTTTTTGCAGAGTTTTTAGGAGAAAAAAGTCTAAAATATGCTACTAAGCTGGAATTTTTGTGAGGAAAGTAGCCAGAGGCTGGATTTTTCATTAGTTCATAGCTATTGCTTACTTTCATCCAATGAAAACCCTTTGGAGGATCAACTTCAAAAAACTTAGCTGTTTCATCAACTCCCACACTAGAATTACCATTATTTTTTTCTTTCGAGTTACCTTTGCCAAATAAACTCATATGAGCAGTTAGGCTTGAATTTTTGTGCTGGGTATATCCATAATATCCATTTTTCATGAGCTCATATGACTGTCCAACTTTCATCCAATGATAGCCTTTAGGAGGATCTACTTCGACCTTATCAGCATTTTGTTTTGCGCTAACATCAAAAAAAGCTAGGTTTAATGCCTTGGCACATAATTCTTTTTTTTCTAAATATTCAGAGAAATCTGAGTAACCTTGATTTTTTGCAAATTTATCAAACCCACCCTTTAAGCCAGCATGCATATGTGCTTCAATTCCGTTGCTCAAGAAAATCAAAAAGAGACCAATAAGAGAAAAAAATTTCAATATATTCATAACTCAAAGACACTAGCAATCTGAAGTCTAAAAATCAAATTAAGTGTTTAATAGTGATATAAACTTACTAGTATTATTATGAATATGAAAATTAAAATTATAGGTTCAAATAGGAAATAACTGTGTCAGAAAATTCGCAATTGAATAAAACCTATGCGTTGTTGAAAGAAGTGTATGGACCACTTGAAAACTTGTCTCAAACACAATGGTCGCAAATTGAACGGGGCGTAAAAGCATTAATGAAAGAACATGGTCCTGATATTCCCCTTGAGTCTTTGAAAGCCATGAAGCATACCTACGATAATTACCATACTGAAAAAGATGTAGCTCTAGGTTTTATGAGCACTGAACAATAACGTAAAGTTTATAATAAGAGAGAGGTGGCTAAGGTTCCCTCTCATACCGTACCCCTCTGGGCACACCCACTTTACAGATTGGGACCCTTTACATAATCTAGTACTATTTACCAGCAGAAGAATAAATCTAATAAAATCAATTAGAAATTTTTAAATTTAAGCCTAGCTAATTATCAGAGCTTATGCTGTATGTAAAATTAACGAAAATTCAGTTCAAATAGAGTAGAAAAATTGAGACTGCCGTATCTTTCCATAGATCATCTAAAAGAGTCATCGGGGACGCCACCTGATAGCCTTCTAAAGTTTTGTTACTGGTGCTTGAGCGGCAGCCATTTTGTAATAGGCTTAGCTGCAGTGGCAAGTATATTATCTGCGATTGCAGAAACACTTACAGCAGCGTTGATGGGGTTTATCTTGGATTTATTACTCGATAATAACCCTAGCGTTTTGTTGTCAGAAAAGCTGTTTATGCTAATTATTGCCGTTGTCTTTTTGCTAGGAGCAAGGCCGTTATTTTTTGCAGTTTCAGCTTACATCCAGTCTGTAATACTGACGCCAGGTATTAGAACCCTAATAGCCACCCGTATTCATCGATGGACGTTAGGTCATTCAAAAACCTTTTTTGAAAATGATTTTGCCGGGCGTGTGGCACAAAAAGAGGTTCAGGCAGCTAATGCGTTAACAGATGTAGTGGTTGAAAGTATACACACGGTTTTGTTCGCTCTTATTTCAGTGATAGCTGCCGTAGTTATAATAAGCATAATAGATTGGCGGATCGGATCAGTTGTACTTTTGTGGTTTGTTGGCTTTGTATTTGTAATGCGTTTTTTCATGCCGCGCATTAAAGCAAAAGCAGCTACGACAGCAAACGCGCAAGCCGTTGCCACGGGTCAAATTGTAGACACTATAAGCAATATCAATGTGGTCAAAATATTTGCGAACTCAAAACACGAGGACTCAGCTGCCTTGAAAGCTTTTGGAAAGCTTCGAAAAAACCTCACTATCTACGGTAGTGAACTTGTTTGGTTTCGAACTTTTATGATGATATATGCTAGCATAGTTTTTGCAGCCGTTTTCGCCTTTGCCATCGCTCTTTGGTTTCAAGGAAAAATATCTCCTGGCGAAATTGTTGCTGCTGGTTCAGTATCAATGCGTCTAACAATGATGGCAGGCTGGGTTGGTTTTTCGTTAATGACCATTTACACTAAGCTTGGTGAAGTTGAAGACGCCATGCATACTTTGGCAGTTCCTCAGACTATGCTTGATAGAAAAAATGCAGGTACTCTGATCATACCACATGGTAAAATTCAATTTAAAAATGTCTCATTCTCCTACGGGCAAAAGATCGCCAGTGTAAATGAAATTTCGTTTACTATAGAGCCTGGAGAAAAGATCGGCCTTGTTGGAGCGTCTGGGGCGGGGAAATCTACACTAGTTAATTTACTATTGAGGTTGCACGATCCAGAATCCGGTGGAATTTTTATCGATGGGCAAAACATTTTGCATGTAACCCAAGACAGCCTTCGGAGTCAGATCGGCATGGTGTCGCAGGAAACTTCAATGTTTAACAGGTCCGCAAAGGAAAACATACTTTATGGAAAACCTGATGCATCATTTGAAGAAGTCAGTTCAGCGTCCATAAAGGCAGGTGCTCACGAGTTTATTAAAGACCTCATAGACAACAATGGCCGTACAGGATACGAGGCTTTTTTAGGAGAACGTGGAGTTAAACTTTCAGGCGGTCAACGCCAACGTATTGCTCTTGCGCGGGCGATCATAAAAAATGCTCCAGTTTTAGTACTTGATGAGGCAACAAGCGCATTAGATAGCGAAGTAGAAGCGACAATACAAAAAGCTTTTGAGCAAGTGATGGACGGTAAAACTGTGCTCGCTATTGCCCATCGATTATCGACCCTTTCAAACATGGATAGGATAATTGTATTGGACCGTGGAAAAATTGTAGAGCAGGGATCACATCCTAATTTATTGAAACAAAATGGTATTTATTCAAATTTCTGGAAAAGGCAATCTGGAGGTTTCATAAATTTCATAGATGCAGCCGAATAATTTGAGCTTATCTGTTCATAAATAATGCAAGATTTAGATGTGTGGGACCTTAATAAGGGACTGCATCCAGTTACATAATACTGCGAAAGGTCCCAAAGCCACGGTAAAACATCGCAGCTACTAAAACAGAGCCGCAAGCCTTTTTTGAATACCTGCTGCTATCTTTTCTCCACACCTATCCAATAGTTATTTATTTGAGTTACTAATCTTGCTAAGCTACTGTTCGAACATGGAGGTATGCAATGAGTACGGCCGATCTGGTATCTCGATATATCGTACTGACAAAAGAGGTCATGCCGCATCTTGCACGAACATCACACAAGCATTGGCCAGTGAGTAATGATCACTGCTTTCAACGCATAATACTTGATGCCGTTTGCGGTGGCGTCTGGTACGAATATCTGCCTCGACCCGCATATAAAAACCTGACCCACGATCAAGCAGCGAATGCGGTCAAATTGTGTAATGATATAATTTCAGGCGACGCTGATTTGATCGTTTTGAATAAGCAGTCACTGCAATGGCGTGGAAAAACTGGTGCAACACCGATGCCACTGAAGGATTAATCCCACTGGTCACACCATTATAGATGTGGAGCCGAGATAGGTGGGGGTCAAAACTCCTGCCCTTCTTAATGCAAGGGATAGTGGTCACACATTTTTTTCGGATAAAGCGTTGCTTGGAGCAAAAAACCAAAATAAGCAGCCAAGCGAAACGATGACGAATCTGAATAATTTCACAAAAATCTCCTTTCTTCTACCCGACTGAAAACCCACAAGAGATAAGCGGGGTTAGTACGAAAAGCACCCTTTTTTAACGTATAACAAACAATTTTTTTCATCCTTTTGTATTCCGAGTTATCACTTAACTTTTTCTCAACTCATTCATTTTATTAATATCATATTTTAAAAATTACTGTATAAGCACCTTATCTTATTTACGATAATTTGAAATTGAGGTAGAATTTTTAAAAGTCATAATCAGCTGAAAAGGATATACCAATGGCTTATTCTGGAAAATGTGCCTGTAGCGAAATCACCTTTAAATTTGAACTAGATCCCATGATGCACTTCATGTGTCATTGCACAGACTGTCAAGTTATGTTCAATGGTTCATTTGAAGGTTACGCAATTTCCGAAGATGAATTAAGTGTAGAGGGAGACCTTTCTACATTTACCTATTCTGGAGGCAGTGGGCTAAGCCTTCACGTTAAATTTTGCCCGAAATGTAGCACTAAGATATATACTAAACCAGATGTTCTTGAAGGTATGATATATGTACCAGCTGGTTTGCTCAGGGATCAAATTGAGTTTAAACCAAAAGTAGAAATATGGGCTGGATCTAGACCATCATGGACTAGTCGACCAGAAAGCTTGGTGGAGTCTTATGATGAAAATGGGACTATAGAACGTATTTCGAGTTTGCTCGAAAATTTAGATCAGCGTACCTAATCTCTTATTTCACCAAGGCAATTCTTTTCCTTTATGATTTAAAAACCGTCCCGTGTCGCTAATATCTGTTTCATAAATTACTTGCATCATACCATCAATACTTTCATCAATCGATACTGGAGCATTCGGTCCACCCATATCAGTTTTCACCCATCCGGGATGAAGTGCGACAACAGTTATTCCTTGAGGCTTTAAATCGACTGAGAGAGATTTTATTACTTGGTTAAGACCCGTTTTAGATGACCTATAAATGTACATTCCACCACTATTATTATCTGCTATTGAACCAAGTTGAGAGCTTAAGAAATATATTTTCTTATCAACACCTTTTTTCACATTATCAATAATTGACTGAGTAACCATAAGAGGCGCAATTAAATTTACTTTAAGCACTTCCAACCAAGGTTTCGGTGATACTGCCTCGAAGTGTTGATTAGTACTACCTACACCGGCGTTATTGATTAAAATATCTATCGGCCTATCTCCTAAAAAATTTGCTAGAGTGTAGCCCGCTTTTTTTTTCAATAAATCTAACTCAAAAATTTCCAAATTATCGGGAAATCTTTCTTTAAGAGCCAAAAGTTCCTTTGAACCTTTTATATCTCGGACTGTAGCAAGTACATGTACATTTTTTTTAAGACACTTTTTAGCAAATCCAAGACCCAGCCCTCTATTTGCGCCCGTAATAAGAATATTTTTCATATTTTATCCTTCTGGTTTTTAAGCTTCTTATGTTACACCTTTGTAAATGAAACTTCTATAATCGCAAAAACTAATAGATAATGTCAAAAAACCTGCCCAAATCAGATGAAAGAAACCGAACGCATGCTTTGTCACATGCCAGGCGCGTAGTTTATAAAGGCTTTTTTTCAGTTGAAGAACATGATCTTTCTTATCGAAAATTTAATAGCCAGCAAAGCAGCATTCTAACAAGAAGCGCGCTGATTTCATCCGACGCTGTGATTGTTTTACCTTATGACCCCGTTAATGACCGAATATTATTAATTGAACAATTTCGGTCCGGTCCTTACGTCAAGGGGGACAAACACCCTTGGGTCTTAGAACCAATCGCTGGTTTAATTGATGAGGGAGAGACGCCCGAAAGTGCTGGTATACGTGAGGCCCAAGAAGAAGCACACTTAGAGATCAAAAGACTAGAATTAGTTGCTCGAAGTTACCCATCTCCTGGTATATCAACTGAATTTTTTCATCAATATATAGGTATCGTAGAACTACTCGATAGCTCCAACCTCATTGCTGGTTTATCAAGTGAGAACGAAGATATACGAAGTCACATTTTTGAATATGAACAATTTTTTGAAATGATTGAAAGTGGAAAGGTCAAAGTGGGACCACTTATATTACTCGGATTGTGGTTATCAAAAAATAGAAACAGGTTGAGAAAAACATATTCTAACGGGTGATCTTAATTTTAATTAGGGCGAGATTTTCAAAAGGTCAATTATACTAAAGGAAAGGAACTATTAAAATGACTGTAGCGCGAATATCAATGGTTGAATATGTATCAAAAGAAGCCGCTGATGATTTTGAACCTAAATACTCTGAAGTTGCGCCTAAATCGATTCCGGAAGCAGATAACTTGATACTAGTTCGAACCGCCGAAACTTCTGGAATGTCTGTTGCAATATTCAAAGATGAACAAACTGCTGAAAACGCTCTAGAGAATAGAAAAAAAATGTTAGACTCATTCCCAAATACTTTTAAGGATTATTGGCACTTGCAGGGGCCAGTAAGCTTAAACTTTATCAATCAAAAACTAAAGCTAGGCTTAGACAACAGCTAAAACAGGATTGTCAGACCCGCATCAATAACCAGTGTATGCCCGGTAATATAAGAAGAGGCATTAGAGGCTAGAAAAACAGCTGCCCCTGCAATCTCTTCAGGTTGGCCCCATCTCTTTAAAGGAATTCGATTCTCAACAAATTGCTTAACCTCTTCATTATGGAGATACGCCGCATTGGCATCGGTGGCAAAGTAGCCTGGTGCTATAGCATTACACCTAACTTTGGGTGCTAGTTCTACAGCCAATGATCTCGTTAAGGCCTCCAACCCGCCTTTTGCAGCCGTATATGCTGGGTCACCTGGCCTCGCTCGCGGACCAGCAATAGAGGTAATATTTATTAAAGATCCATTTGTTTGTTGATCCTCCAGCCTAGCAGCAAAGCTCCTAGAAATTGCATAAATAGAAGTTAAGTTAGCCTCTAAAACTTCAGAAAAAGCCTTTGGAGAAATCTCATTTAATGGTTTTCGAAGCCTAATTGCCGCATTATTTACAAGAATATCTATTGGAGTTTCAGTATAGTCTAAAAATCTATTTATGGCTTCTATATTTGTGGCATCAAAAAACGCAGGTTTAGCATCATAGCCTAAATCGATAAGGTTTTTACATCGAGCTGCCAAGACCTTTTTATCACGACCATTTACATATACTGTGGAACCAGATTCAGCCATTCCTCTGGCTATTGCCCACCCTATACCCCGAGTTGAACCTGTTACTAAGGCTGCTTGTCCATCAAGTCGAAACTTTGAAACATCTTTATTCAATCTATTCATTCTTTTATGACGCCTGCTAATAACACCCCGAAAACAAATCCCCCAAGATGGCCATGCCACCCTATTTGGAATGGGATAATTGAAGGGTGAAGTAAAATCAGGACGATATGTAATACTACTAATCCAAAAACCAAATTTAGAAATGGTAAAATTGTTAAGTGGTTCTTAAGACGAAAGAATAGCTCCTTACCTTTTAAAAAACCGAAAAAACCAAATACGCCCCCACTGGCACCTACCATCGGCGCTGGATTTCCTGAGGCAAGGATCTGATAAGCAACAGCTCCTGTAATAGCTGTTGACACAAATATTAAAATGAAATTAATCATACCTACTCGTTCTTCAATTTGCTTCCCTAAAGCAAACAAGATAGCAACGTTAATTATCATATGAAAAAAGTTTCCATGTAAAAGAGAGTAAGAAAAAAACATAAGTAAATTCTGTCCAAAGAAAAGCTCTTTGTAAGGTGTACTAAATTCTATTGGGAAAAAAGCAAAAAGAACAAATGCTCCACTTCTCCATTCTAACCCAAGTATTTGTAATAAGATTTCTATGACAACTAACAAGCTACCTACTGCCAATACCCCTGGTGGCACATCATTAAAAAAAGGTTCTCGTTTATTTCGGATCGGAGTATTTTGCATTTCTTATCAAGTATTTTCTCTAGTATATACCATTTCACGCAATATAAAATTTAGATCAGTCCTAGTTTACAAAAATAGATTTAATATTTAAGCTAAGCTATGGATATTGAACATTTATCTTTTTCCTCGGGACCTCAAAAAGTTGCACCCTTTAGTCACGCTGTTCGGGCTGGAGATTATTTATTTGTTACCGGTCAGATGCCTACACTTAAAAACGATAACACCAAACTTGTCGATGGTGGAATTGAGGCACAAACCCATCAGGTTATGAAAAACCTATTAGAGGTTTTAAATGCTGCAGGTTCTTCACTTGAAAAGGTAATTTTTGCACGCGTTTATTTAGTGAACTTTGGTGATTTTGATAAAATGAATAGCGTTTATGCATCATATTTTGCAACAGATAAGCTTCCCGCACGTACTTGTATTGGTGTAACGGGCTTAGCAGTGGGAGCTTCTGTGGAGATCGACTTTATAGCGGCTTGTTAATATTGGACTGAAAGCATAAGAACTTTTTCTTTAGCATAACTTTATGAGGTAATGATTGACCAAAAAAAATGTTGAAATGTTTTGGGATATTGGCAGTACAAATGCCTATTTTGCACTTCACTTGATAAAACCAATTTTAAAACGAACTAATAGTGAACTAACTTTACACCCATATAATCTGGGCTTCGCGTTCCGATCTAGAAACTACGTTCTGATGGAAGAGCCTGCAATAAAGATTGAAAATCGTAAGGTTGATCTAGCAAGGTGGGCTAAAAAATATAACTTAAATTTCAAGTTTCCTAGCGAATTTCCAATAAAAACAAGTCGCACGCTGAGAGGTGCGTTAGCAATGCGTGAATTTAACCTGGAGACTCCCTTTATTGAGGCAATTTTTTGTGAATATTGGGAAAACAACAATTCTGATATTCAGAACTATGAAGGAATGGCGCCTATAGTAAAAAGATTAGGAGTAAGCGCAGAGGAATTCGAAGAATTATGTGAAAGCGATAAAATACGACAATCACTAATTGATAGTACCAATGAGGGTATCAAACGGGGTGTGTTTGGTGTACCGAGTATATTTGTAGGCAATGAGATGTTTTGGGGGAAAGACAGAATGGAATTTGTTGAAGATGAATTAATGAATAGACTATAATTTAACGCAAACACCCTGAAAGCTTTATGTATTTATTATCGGCTATGTAGAGGTTAATCAAATCCAATAGCTTCGTTTTCTCTAATTACTTCGGGAGAAAATGCTTTTCTAGAAAAAACTTCCTCAACCATAGGTTCGAAGTATTCTATTGTCTTTGAGGGATAATTAGGATCGAAAGATTTTTGATCCCATCTCTCACAAAACTTTGAACACATATCAAAACAAGGATGTTCTTTATATCTGTCTCTTGCATCTTTATCCCATCCGTAATGATGTGCATAATAAATCATTTGAAAAATGCCATGATGCGCCACTGTCCACGTAACTTCCCAACGAACAAAGGGTCTTATAACCTCGGCGGAAAACTTATCATGATTTTGTGGGGCCAAGCCATCTCCAATATCATGCAATAATGCGCCAATAATCCAATCAATATCCACGCCATCTGCCTCAGCCCTTGTTGCAGACTGCAAACCATGATCTAACCGTGTAATTCGATAACCTTCAAGAGTTGACTCACCCTGTCTTTTAAGCTCATCGATTATTCGGCTGGCTGTTAGATTTAAATACGGCTTTTCTAATTTTTTAAGGAGTTGGTAATCTTCAAAATTACCATCTTTCATTTGGGTAAAGCTTACTTTATCAGTTTCAGTTGTCATTACCACTCTTGCAAAAAATAACTTAGTTTCCTCTTAACTTTGAAACAAAACTGGATACTGCCTTACCAATTTCATCAGGCGAGTCTTCTTGCATGAAATGAGTTCCCTTAACTGTTACTTCGTCCTGATTTGGCCAAGAGCGACAGAACTCCCTTTGCTTACCCGTTAGTATTGAACCTGGGTCTGCATTTATAAAGAGCTTTGGTAGATCGCTTGAAGATAGCCAATTACTATAGTTTTCGACAACTTCGACAACCTCCTTTGGCTCTCCCTGAATAGGTATTTGTCGTGGCCAGCTCAAGGTCGGCCTCCTATCTTCACCAGAATTTAAAAACGGTCGGCGGTACTCATTCATTTCCTCCTCCGATAACTCGCGCATGATTGAAGAGGGTAAAACCCTTTCAACAAAGATATTTTTATCAAGCACCATGCTCTCACCGGCTTCGGAGCGAAAACCTTGAAATACCTTTATAGCATTTTCCGGCCATTCATCCCAAGTAACAGGCTTTACTATTCCCTCCATATAGGCCACGCCTTGGATCCTATCTTGGTTTTGAAAAGACCAATCAAATCCTAGTGCTGATCCCCAATCATGGATTACAAAGACAACCTGTTTTCCAATATTTAATTTCTCCAATAGCGCGAAAAGAAAATCTCGATGTTCGAAGTAGTTATAACTATCAGGACCTGAATTTGTAAGTTTCTCTGAGTCACCCATACCAATTAAGTCACAGGCGATCAAGCGTCCCTGTCCTTCAAGATGAGGCATAACGTTTCTCCAAAGATAAGAAGACGTTGGGTTTCCATGCTGAAAGACTATCGCATCACCTTCTCCTTCGTCGATATAAGACATCGTCTTATTATTTATGACCATTGTTTTTTTATTTGCGTAGGGTTTAGTGCTTAATGCCATAAGAACAGCTCCTAGTTCATAATCAATACCTAAGGGTAGTAATTATATAGATTTGTTACAACTTTTATTTGATCCTATAAAATATTATGATCAATAAAATTTAATGAGAGTTCCTAAAATGTATCAAGTTCTTGAGCAAGCTATGTTGTTGTGGGAAGCTAATTCAGAATTAATTAATTTTTGCCAAATTGAAGGCTCCTTGAGAAGTAATAATCTACGCCCTACCACGACGATTGGATCTTCATTGGTAACAAAAGCAAATTATCACGCATCTAAGGAAACTGAGCCTTTGATAAGAGCTATTAAAAAGCATGCAAATGAGGCAAGTTGGCTACAAACTTACTCTACTTCTGAAGTAGGAGAAGATTTTTCAAATCGTCATTGCTATTTTGAGCTTATAGGACGCAAAGGGCATTTTTATGCTGAGAAAATGCGCGTTTTTATATGCTATTGGGGAGAGTACCTAAATTATAAATGGCACAGTCATGAGGCTGAAGAGATGTATTATATTCTCGGGGGCAAAGCGCGATTTAGAACTAAGACCATGAAAAAAATTTTAAAGGCCGGTGATACACAAATACACAAAAGTTGGGAAAGTCATTCAATGGATACTCTTGAGGAGCCAATGCTCGCTTTTATTCTTTGGAGAGGAAATGGTTTAAATCAGTTAGCCAAAATTGATGAATAGTCTTATTTCTCCTATTACTGGACTACTGCCAAGCAATAATATCCTTTGACATTTTCTAAGGTCATATAGTCATCTTTATATAACGAAATTACTTCCCAAACCTTATTTAATTGAAACTCTGCTATCATCTCTTTAAACCCATATTCCTCAAACACCCCCTCGTTTATTGTAAAACACACGTATCCACCAGGTTTAACAATTCGACATAACTCGTTAAATCTGTCAGAGGACACATGCCCGTGCGTAAAAACACCGATGCACATAGCAGCATCATACGCATCATCTAATACAGGCAATTGTTTGTTCAAACTTCCCAAAAATAAGTTTCTGTACCCTCTAGACTTTGCTATTGACAACATATCTTTTGAAATATCAAGCCCATCGAAATTAATGAAGTCTTTTGCCTTCAATTTTTCACCAACCAAACCTGTACCGCATCCTACGTCAATGATTTTAGCAGTTTTGTCTTTAAGTCTTGTTGATAAAAGATTTACACTTTTTGGTTGCGAAACAGTTCCAAGAACATGGTCATTATCGTAATCATATTTTTTTGCCCAATCTCTGTAAACCTCCGTCAACCTGTTATCATTTTTAGCATCCTTTAAATCAAGGTTCTCATAATTTTTTAATCCATCTCCTCTAGCCATATCTTAAAACATTTAACAGATTAAATTGAAAAGGAGATTAATGATCATGCCCTGAGTGGTTGTGATCGGAATGTTTATGATGGGAATGATTGTGCTTTTTATCAGAAGCAATGGATTTAGTTTTATCAAAAATCAACTTTTCCATCACCCTGTCCCTTTTTGGCGTAGAGATATCGTATTGAAACATCCACTCACCCAGCATTTCTAATTGAATTGTAAATTCATAGTGACCTGCCATTCCGTCTTTTTCGATAAATTTTACGGGTTTTACATTATGGGCCATCGCCATAGAGGGCATTGTTGCTCCAACAATTCCAGAATATCCAGTCATAGGCTCTTTTTTGTGGAGAAATAAAACGTTGCAGTTATATTGAAATTTTTTAGATGTAGCAGTGCACTCAGTTTGTGATTTTGTCATCATGGGATATAAAACAGTCGGGGTTATGCTCGCTAGGAGAACAATAAAGATTAAGGGGGAAACCACCTTTTTCATCTTTTCCTCACAATTTCATTACTTTATTAAACTCTGAATATTGAATATTGTCAAATTCTCCAGTGATTATCACTCCCACATTTCTGGACTTTAAGACTTTTAGTTGTTGCATAAATATGTCTATGGCATCTTTGGATAGTCCAGCAAAAGGTTCATCCAAAAATAAATATTTTGGCTTTCGAACCATTCCCATCAAAATGGAGAGCATTCTTGTTTGTCCGCCACTCAGTGAATAGGCTTTGGTATCCAATAGATGATATAAGTTTTTAAAAAATCCCTCACTTGTAGGAATAGAATCATAACAATTTACTAGTGCCTTGCTAAATAAAAGATTTTCTCGAACAGTCAAATCAGGGAATACGCATCCCTCCTCCGGAACTAGGCATAAGCCACGCCTCAATAGCTTTTTAGACGTTGGGTTTGAAATTTTTACGTTATCAACAATCATTTCACCTGAACCTTTTACGTGTCCAAAGATCCAATTTAAAATGCTTGTTTTACCAGCTCCGTGATGCCCTAAAATAACCATATCAGACCCACGGTCCAGTGAAAAACTTATATTATCAATAACTAAGTGACTACCGAAGCGTATTGAAAGATTTTGTATATCAATCATGCAATAATATTTCCGTTATCAAGTTTGCCATCTCGAAGCTCAATTATATTAGCATCAATTTTTTTCATCAGCTCCATTCGGTGTTCCACAACGACTAAACAAGTGTCGGCGTCTATATGCTCTTTCAAAAACTCTCCAAATTCATGCAAATCTGTTGCTGCCATTCCAGCAGAAGGTTCGTCTAAGAAGAGATATCTTGGACACTCCAACAGAGCTCGTATAACCTCTACTTTTCTAAGTATGGGTAACGGAACTTCATTTGGAAAAGCATAAAGATAGTCAATTAAACCCGCATCCTTAAGCATATCTAGATTTCTCTTAATCATTTCATCGCTAGTATACAATTGCTCTTTCAGAATTAACGCTTCGTTAAATCTGACCTTTTGAAAAGTTCTCTTTATCCCTAATCTAGCGAATTTCCACGCCTCGAAATGAGTTATGTTATCTCCATTTAAAATTATTGCTCCCTCTTCTGGCGTTAGAAAACCAGTCGCAATATTCAAGAGGGTTGATTTTCCAGTTCCATTTCCACCGGACAAACCAATTTTGGTGCCTTGTTTGATCGAAATATCGACACCATTTAGAACAGTAATTCCTTTAAATAGCTTCTTTAAACCCTTTAGCTCAAGCATTAGTCTTTTTCACTAATTTACGTTTTATTCTACTTACGAGCCGAGGACTTATAATCCCCTCTGGAAAAATAATTAAAATAGCTGCAACTAAACCACCAAATAAAATCATTCGATACTCTGATAAAAAACGAACACTTTCCAATAAACCAATATCAATGAAAACCCCTATTAAAGGACCCAAAGGGTAGCCTAAGCCTCCAATGATAGAATAAGCCAATCCGTGGACACCAAGCATAATTCCAAACATAGAGGGCTCAATATAAGTGTTAAATAAAGCGAATAAGCCACCTCCAAAACCAGCTACTCCACCAGCCAAAGTAATGAACCCAACACGATAGAAAAAGGGCCTGATCCCAATAGACTGGGCCACAATTTGGTCTTTCCCTACCAATCTGGCGTTTTTGAATAACTTTGAGCTTTCCATAAATATTAAAAAAATTATAAAAGCCAAAAGACTTGATAAAGCGATAACTAGAAAATTTTCAGGAGAAATATTATTTTCGAAAATCCACCGAATATTCTGAAATCCCTCAGGCCCATTTGGACCTATGGTACCTGAACTTGTTTCAACTGTGTACTCTATCTTATATAAAGACAGTCTTAGTAATTCAGCAAAAGATAGACTGGCAACTGCAAAATACAAGCCAGATAAACGCACAGTTAAGACACTTAAAACTAATGCAAAAGACGCACTGACCATAAATGAAAAAAATAAAGCAATCACTATGTCTAGGCCGAGTAAAGTGGTTGAGGTTGCTGTAATGTAAGCCCCTATACCAAAAAATGCTTGTTGCCCAAACGATACCTCACCCACAATCAAGATTAAATATGCAGATATTGCTATAAAAGAAATCAAAGTCATATTTGTCAAGATCGTTACGAAGTATAAAGACATTATATTCTTTCATCTCTAGATTTAAGATCCTTGTAGATATTGACTCCCATTAATCCTCCTGGCCGAATTATCAAAACGATTAATAAAATAGAAAAAGTCGTAATTTCTCTAAAAACCGGACCGAATTGGTATGAAAAATGCGCTTCTAACAGTCCGAGCAACAACCCCCCCCAAAAAGCTCCTGTAAGAGAGCCCAACCCTCCTATCATCATCGCAACCAAGCCTTTGACAGTACACCAAAAGCCAAATAGCGGCGTCACTTGGGACTCTGTTGACAACACCAAGAATGCTGCAATACCGCCAAGAATGCCGGCCAATATAAATGTCAAAGAGTTAACAAGGTTTGTGTTACAACCCATAAGCTTTGCGGTATCCGCTGAATTAGAGACGGCTCTTAATACTATACCATATTTAGTTTTATACACTGCCATAAACAAAACAGCCGAAATAATAAATGCAATGAATATATTCAAGATCTGGTCACCTCTAAAAAAAAGTCCCCCAAACTCAAAGGTCGAAATTTCCAGAGATGGAAACGAATGTGTCCTATCAGGTAGAAGCTGAGAGCTTATCTCATCAAGTTGCATCCAAATAGCAAAACTAGAGATCATTGAAACCACTACACCCGCTTTAGTATTATGCGGTGCAAAACAAAAACGCTCTACATATAGATTAGACAAACTACAAAAGAATAAAACAATTGGAATGAAAAATATTATGCTGGTATTAAGCTTGTTTTCTACCCAAAGTGCTATTGCAACACCTAACAAAAGACTTGATCCATAAGCTAGGTTTATTCTGCGCATAACACCAAACACCAATGAAAACCCTAAGGCAATTAGAGAATAAGAGGATCCATACAAAATGCCATCTATAGAAATTTGAATGTATTCCATTTTCTTCTGTTTTATCCAGCGCTTTCGCCTAAGTATGCCTTCTTAATAATATTTTCCTTTAATATGGCTTCCCTTGAACCACCGAAAATTTGCTTTCCCTGATCAAGCAAATAAAAATAATCTCCAATTTCTAGAGCTTTTGAGGCATTTTGCTCAACTAACACAATAGAAATCCCTTCAGCGTTTAATTGCTTGATTATTGAAAAAATTTCATTAACGATCATTGGTGCAAGACCAACCGAAGGTTCATCCATGAGAAGGAGCTTGGGCTTGGACATAAGTGCTCTTGCAACAGCAAGCATTTGCTGCTCTCCGCCTGACATGGTACCACCTAGCTGACTGCTTCTTTCTTTGAGAACAGGAAAGCGCGCATAGATCGCAGATATATCTTGCTCCACTTTTTCTCGTTCTTTAGCTAAACGTGAATATGCTCCGGCTAGCAAGTTCTCTTTAACTGTCAGATGCGGAAAAATTAATCGATTTTCTGGTACAAGCGCTAATCCTTTCTCTACAAGATCGCTAGTTTTTTGATTGGTGATATCTTCACCGTCAAAAATCACTTTACCTTGGTCTGAATTAAGGATACCCGCTAATGTAAAGAGCAGTGTTGACTTTCCTGCACCATTTGGCCCTAGAATACATGTTAATTTTCCAGATAATGCAGAAATACTAACTCCCTTAAGAGCTTTAATCATGTCGTAGGAAGTTTCAAGACCTTCGACTTCTAATATTTTTTTATCTGCCATACCTAGGCACCACCCAAATATGCTTTTTGAACATCTTTGTTATTTTGTATGTTTTCAGGACTGCCCTCTGCAATTTTTTTTCCAAAATTAAGCACAACAATTCTGTCGACGACGTTCATTACAAGCTCCATTACATGCTCTACCAACAAAACAGTAAGGCCTAGTTTCTTTAGATCCAAGATTCTTTGCCTTAAGTCAGCAACCTCATCAGAATTCATCCCAGCTGCAGGCTCATCTAATAATATCAACTTAGGCTTAGAAGCAATCGCTCTTGCCAACTCAAGTCTACGTTGCTCGCCAAATGACAAATTTCCGGCTAAGTCGTTAAACCTATCTCCTAAACCAGAAAAAACCAATATTTCCTTAATTTTCTCTTTCTGAAGTTTGGAATTACCAAACCATTCTTGCATCCATCCTGAACTTTGATCGCTATCCTGTTGTAACGCTACCCATATATTTTGCCATACGCTTAAATCTTTAAATAATCGTATGTTTTGAAAGGTTCTCGAAATGCCACTTGCTACCCGTTCATGAGTGGGGAGACTACTAATGTTTTGGTCGTCCACGGAGATGTTGCCCAAGTCAACAGGAAAAACTCCACAAATTAAATTTATAGTGGTACTTTTCCCAGAACCATTAGGACCTATCAATCCAACGATCTCTCCCTTATCAACGTTAAAAGACAGGTCATCAACTGCTTTAACACCACCAAAATTTTTTCCAATATTTTTAATTTTCAGCATGGATTATAGATCTCTTCTTTTAACGAGCTTTGACCAATTAAATATGGGTATATTGATTAATCCCTTAGGGTAAAAGTTCATTACAAGGATTATAAGCAATCCGAACAACAAGTTTCGATAGTCTCCTAAAAATCTTAGGCCTTCAATCAGTATTCCTTGAATAAATATAACCGCAAAAAGAGTACCAAAAACATTCTTTAGTCCGCCCAGAATTGGATAAGCAACAGCGAATGTTGCTAACAATATAGTGAAGCTATTGTGATCAACATATGTCGTCGAGTGCGCATATAACCCTCCTGCAATTCCAGCAATAAATCCACCACCGGTCATAGCACTTACCTTTACAACAGTAAGATTGATCCCAGAACTTTGAGCAGCTAACTCATCTTCACCAACAGCTCTTAGAACAGAACCAGCTTTTACTCTATCCAGCCACCATAAAGCGAATAATACTAAAATAACTACTATCCAAATAAATGAAACAATATGATAGGGCTCCCAGCCATTTGCCGCAAAATATCTGATTTCTCGAAAGCCTTGTGCCCCATCTGGCCCGACCTCAACACCATCTTTTTCTACGAGCCATCTTAAATTAAAGAAGTACAACCTAACTATTTCAGAAAAAGCTATCGTGGCTATAACCAACATTAGACCCTTTATTCTCAAAGCTGGAAACCCAACTAGAAAGGCAAAAAAACTAGCGATTATTGCACCAACACCTAGAGCTAGAAAAATATTTACCCCATAAATAACGGTTAAAATACCTGAAGCATAGGCTCCGATTGCAAAGAACCCGACCTGAGCCATACTTAATTGTCCTGTCAACAAGAGTAGATAGGCAGATAACCCTAATAAGGTATGAAAACCGATGTTTTGTAATATTCCGAAATAATACTCCATCTCAATCTCTATTTATTTCATTTCCAAAAAGGCCATTAGGTCTCAAAACGAGGAATACGAATAATAGAAGAAAAACATAAATATCTCTTTCATTAACCCCTCTTACTAATAAAAAGAAATTTTCTACGCCTCCTATCATAAGTCCAGCAATAATAGCCCCACGGATACTTCCTAGGCCCCCTATTACGGCAGCAATCAATCCTTTAATTGTAATTGGGATAGTAAGAAGTGGGGAAATTACACCCACCGATGCTGCTGCCATACATCCTGCAAATCCACCTAAAATACCCGCAAGGACGAAAGTTGAAATATTAATGGTATGAATTGGAATGCCACACAACCTAGCCGCCACATTTTGTTGGGAAACTGCTCGAGTAGCTAGCCCGAGACGAGTATAATACAAAAGATAAATAATTACTCCCATCGAAATGAGCCCAAAAATCATAATGAAGATTAGATCCCCTCTAAAACCGAGATCCCCGAGCATAAAATACGCCTCTGCAAAAATTCCTAATTCCGGAAATGTTAGGGGAGATCCTTGCGTTTCATGAATTATCACCTCATCAATAAAAAACAAGGCTCCTATTGATGCCATTAAAGAGCCGAGGTGATTAGTTGAGGGAATTAAACGAAAGGACACAAGATATACTAGAATACTTATTAATCCGGCTGCGATAGGGCCAATTAAAAATACGAGAAATAATGGAAGTGAAAAAAGAGTTGCCAATCCTAATCCAACGTAAGCACCTCCTATAGAGGATGCCGCATAGGCCATATTCAACTTTTCCATTGCACCAAAGATTAGTGTGAAGCCTAGTCCAATCAACGCGTAAATTGAACCAAATAGAATTCCATCGATTAAAGATTGGAGTATATCAATGAAGCCAAAAGACATAATAAGGTTTTATTTTTAAATAACGAAAAGCCGAGTAAAATATAATTTATTTCACTCGGCTATTTTTTCTTTTCGATATTATTTTCTTGGGTCGTGTAGAACTTCCCAGTTACCATTTTTTGCATGAACAAAAACGAACGGCTTTAAGGCCTCACCTTCGTCTTGAACTCTAGTAACTGTACCAATCAAACCTTCAGTAGTTTCTAAAGCTTCTAATCCATCTCGAATTTTAGCTCTTTCTTCCTTAACTTTTGAAGGATCACCTGTAATTCCTACAGCCTCTATAACGTCTTTAATAATCATTACATTTTCCCAAGATGCAGCACTGTGCAAGTCAGCAGACCCACCATTTGCAGCAGCCAGAGCCGCTACTTCTTTAGCAGCAGCAGTAATTGGTGCAAAGCTTGTTGGAATAATCATGCCCTCTGCCTGCTTTGGGCATCCTTTCATCACTTCGGCTGAAGAAGAGGAAGTCAAGCCTACCATCATTTTAGGCATACCTTTCATTCTAGACAATTCCTTCAGAAAACCACAGGTAGTAAAAGGATGTGATGAAACTATGAAAAGATCAGCTCCAGATTTCTTAAATGCTCGAGCTTGAACTGAAAAGTTAGTATCTTCCATTAGCCAGTTAGATGAACTTGAAAGAACATTTTTGAAACCACTACCAATTTTATCACTTACCTCATCAATTGGCCCATTCACCCACTCGAAACCGTGTCTGATGGCAGCTTGAACGATTACTTTACTATATGTACCAGCTGAGTGTCCTTGGTTTGTTTCTGTACCACCGTATATCGTTTTTATATCAGGGTTTGTTTTTGCAATCCAAGCAAACAACTTATCATACATATCGGGTTCATTTGGTGTATTACGGAATGTCCATTGACTGATTTTCGCTAGCCCATTTCTTACAGCCGTATCTGTTAGCAGAGGCATTTGCAGGCCTGTATCACTTGAGTCACCTACTTTTTTCTGAAAAACACCAAAACTGGCTGCAGCAACGCCTGAACATGTTGGCCCTATTCCAATCAATGCATTAGTTTCTGATGCAACTTTTCTGGCAATAGCAATGCCTTGTTCAGCATTACAAGCTGAATCATAATAGTCGTATGACATTTTAGCCATTGATCCATCAGCAAGTTTTACCCCACCGTTCTCGTTCACTCTATCGATTGCGGCTTTAATTATTGCTTCTGAATTAACGCCAAATGATCTTAAAGGTCCCGATTTAGCGCCCCAACCAGCAATTTTTATTGTATCAGCAACAGCACCGCCTGCTATTACAGTAGCAAATGCTAATGTTGCTAATTTCAATTTTTTAAATTTTGAAAACATTTTTTTCCTCCAAGTTATTTTTTTTAAAAAATCATTACTCGTGAATACATTTACTTATCTGCTGGAACCCACTCCGGCAAAGGTTCTCCTCCAGTATAGTGGTCTGCAGCAGGTGTCTCTCTAAATATGCAATAAATATCTTCTGCATCTACTCCCATGGTTTCATTAAGAACTTCTGCAATACCATCCACCAATCCCTTTTTTCTTTCAGGTTCCCGTCCTGGGCGCAAGTCTACGTCAATAACTGGTAGTCCGTCACCTATGACACCGAATGCTTCTGTTATAGAAACGTAATCGTACCTTACTTGCTTAGGAGCTAGGGTCTTAAGAACCACTTCCCGAACTCGCTTATGAATTATTTGCTTTTTTTCAGTAGCTGTACCTTCGGGCACAGCTATTCGTATTAATGGCATTAATTCCCCCCTTTTGTTTTGCATACCTTATAAATAGTCACTCAAAAAGTAGATATTTGCAACTTATTTCAATAGTTCGAAAAACTCTTGCTATTTTTGGTAGTAGAAGAAATGTTTAAAAGATAAAGTTGAATATCGAAGAGGTAAAAAATGACCATACATATTGGAGCAAAAAAAAGCGCCATAGCTGATACGGTTTTGATGCCAGGCGACCCTCTTAGAGCTAAATGGGCTGCAAACAAATTTTTATCGAATGTTGCGGAAGTAAATACAGTGAGGGGAATGTTTGGATATACTGGCTCTTGGAAAAAAAATAAGGTTACTATACATGGCTCAGGAATGGGGATGCCTTCACTTTCGATTTATGTTAATGAACTGATAAGAGACTATAATGCTAAAACATTAATTCGTATTGGATCAGCAGGAGGAATGCAAAAAACAGTCAGTCTTAGAGACATCGTTATTGCTATGACAGCCACTAGCGTCTCCACTCCCTCATCTACAATATTTAAGGAACTGAACTTCGCTCCTTGCGCTGATTTCGGCCTGCTTAAGAACGCAACGATGATTGCTGAGAGTAAAAAGAAAAAGACACATGTGGGAGGAATATATTCCTCTGATACATTTTATGACGAAAGACCAGACCTCAACAA
>ENA-OSEY01000645-OSEY01000645.1-marine-metagenome-genome-assembly--contig:-NODE-645-length-24919-cov-3.438048_pt1 | contig 24919 bp, 27 predicted proteins | sample MGYA00248465_ERZ534230 | MGnify/ENA primary metagenome ERZ534230 (study PRJEB26409, sample SAMN06344110) | marine metagenome | isolation source: Sea water from surface | place: Atlantic Ocean:Southern...
TGTTGTCTTTATTGTGTCCGATATAAACTTTAGCTCCATCCTCTCTTAATTTTTTTAGATCATTTGAATCAATAACATCAGAACCTGAAATCTTGTAGCCTTTTTTAATTAAACCTCTAGCTATACCAATCATTCCAGCTCCACCAATGCCAACAAAATGAATTTTTTTTACTTTTTTAAATTGCTTCACTTAAATTCATAATCCTCAATAATATCTAAAATCATTTTAGATGCATTTATATGAATATCTAAACCTAATTTTTTCCATGACATGTATGTTTTATTATCAATAATACTCTTCAATCGAGTAACTAATTTTTCAAGGCTTTCTTCCTGATAATGCGTAATACCTAAATTCATTCTTTGAATACTTTCTGCATTTAAAACTTGATGGTTATCAATTGATGAAGGAAGCGGAATGATCAAAGCTCCTCTTTTTAGAGAAATTATTTCAGATAACGTTAATGCGCCCGCTCTAGATATGACAAAATCAGACCATAATATTTCTTTAAACGGATTTTCATAAAATTCTTTTACTTCAAAATCAAAATCTGCAGATTTGTACAGCCTATCTACTAAATTTAAGTTACTTTTACCACACTGATGTTTTATTTTTATATTGTTTGAAAGTTTTAAAAGCACTTTAGGAATAGTTTCGTTAATAAATTCTGATCCTTGACTGCCTCCTGTAACATAAATTTTTACCTGATTATCACTTTCATGAATGCTACCAAATTTTTTTGGATTAATTTTTCTAATCGGATTTCCAGTCAATATTGTTTTTATATCTTTATCTGAATTTTCTAATGGGAAGCCAATAAAAGTCTTTTTTGAAATTTTTGATAGTATCTTATTAGCAGAACCTATGACTGCATTTTGCTCATGTATAAATATTGGTTTCCCTCTTAACCATGATGCTATTCCTGCAGGTAAGGTGATAAAGCCTCCGAAACCGATCATTACATCTATATTTTCTTTTTTTATTATTCCCAAAACTTTAAAAACGTTTATAACAACCTGTCCAAGAACTTTTAGTTTTTTTAAAGTGGTTTGGCCTCGAAATCCTTCTATCTTCAATTTATAGATTTTTGAATTTAGATCCTTAAAGGCATTTTCTTCAATTTGATTTCCAATGCCTAATAAAAGAATCTCATGGCCCCTCTCTATGAGTTCTTGACTTATAACCTTGGCAGGATAAATATGTCCACCAGTTTTTGCAGCAACAATCAAAAACTTCATTTAGATTATTTTATTTTCATTGTTGATGCGAAGAACAATTCCAATTAAAGCCAGCATTATAATAATACTTGTTCCTCCATAGCTTATAAATGGAAGAGTTAGGCCTTTTGTAGGAAGCAATCCTATATTAACTGCAATATTAAAAATAACTTGGATTGAAATTAATAGAAAAATTCCAAATACAGTATAAGACTGAAAATATCTTTTCTTTTTGAACGAATCAAAAGATATAGATATCAATCCAATAAACATAATTATAAAAATAAAAATTAACATTATCCCACCGATTATTCCTAGCTCTTCAACTAAGATAGCAAAAATAAAGTCAGTATGCGCTTCTGGTAAAAAAAAGCTTTTTTGAAAACTATTACCAAGACCAACTCCAAGCCATCCGCCTTGTCCAATACTAATTAAAGAATTTGATAACTGCCAGCCAGCATCTCTCACAACTTCAACCGCAAAAGGATCTGTAAAAGCTATAACCCTTGCCATTCTATATGCTGAGCTAGTTATTCCAAGATAACCCACCGCGGTAATTAATAATATAAGCAATAAAAGCTGGGAAAAAGAAATACCTGCATAAAATAAAATTCCAACTACTAAAAGGCAGATGATTGCAACAGAACCTAAATCTGGTTGGATTAATATCAAACATGATATTACAAACAATAAAAATAATGGTTTTAAAAAACTTCTTAAAGAATTTATTTCAGTCATTCTTCTTACTGAATAACCTGAAATATAAAGAATTAAACTAAATTTACATATTTCAGAGGGTTGAATGTTAATTGGACCCATTTTTATCCACCTCAGACTACCGTTAACTCTAGTACCAACCTCAGGTATAAATAGTGCTATTAAAAATAATATGCTGATTAAAAGAAAAATCCAGTCAGATTTATAAAGAAATTCTGAGGGTATTACCAAAAAGAATAATAGAGCCATCAAACCAATAGCCATAAAAATAAATTGTCTTTCAGCAAAATAAAAAGGATCTGATTTCATGTCATCTGCAATATAAATACTCGATGATGTAACCATTATTAATCCCAATGCCAATAAAAAAATTAAAGGCAAAAGTATTAGTAAATCGTTCTTATTTGTATTCATTTATATAATTTTGGGCATAACGATTAAAAGCTTCTCCTCTTTCATTGAAATCCTTATAGTCCCTTCCACTCGGATATCCTGGTGAAAATAAAATGTTCTGAGAAAATTTATTTTTCTGAATGCATTCAAATACATCTTCTAGATTTTTGAAACAGTATTTATTTTTATGAGAAATGCACTTGTTAATTTCATGTGCATGATATCCAAAAATATATATAGCTTTAGGTCCATCAATGATAATCTCTCTATTTTGCTCTTTTGCAGGATCGCCGCATACTATTAAAATATATTCTGAATGAAAAATATGTTTTGTTTCGTCTAGTGCATAAGATAAGGAATGGAAGTTAGTTGATTTTGAATCGTTGATAATATTTTCTGAGATCATTTCAAATCTAAATGGAAGATTTTTAAAATTGATTTTTTTTGCAGCGTGATTAGTAATCCACTCAAATAACTCATATGGACATGTTATGTTTGAGATACTTTTTTTTGCTAATAAAATTTTTTCTTTAGCAGCTTTGTAGGATTCAAAATTACCATGATGGTCCAAATGATCAATATCAATATTAAGCAATATTCCAAAATCAAGCTTGTTAACTTTCATCTTCTCTAGCTGAAAACTAGATAATTCAATTATTGAGTAATCTTTGTTGTTATTAATAAAGTCTAAAACTGGTTTTCCAATATTCCCTATTAAATTAGAGCTTCTGTATTCTTCAAAAAGCTGATGTAGATGAAATGCTGTTGTGCTTTTTCTATTAGTTCCGGTGATGCCAATTTTTATTGATTTATCATCATTAAAGAAAATATCAATGTCTGTAAGTACATTATTATTTTCTTTAATTATCTCCTCGAAAGTAGACTTAGGTATTCCAGGACTGCATAAAATTTGATCAAAGTCATTTAAATTAAATTTTTTGTTGTAATTAGAAATATTTTCATCAAAAATCTCAAATTCTAAATTTTTATTAGTTAAGTATCTCTCAAAAGATTTTCCAGTTTCTCCATAACCATAAATTAAAGATTTCATTAAGTTATCTAAGCTTTAGAGTTGCCAAAGCAATTAAAATTAAAACTAAAGTTACTATCCAGAATCTTACTATTATTTTAGGCTCTGCCCAGCCTTTTAATTCATAATGATGGTGAATTGGGGCCATCAAAAATACTCTTTTGCCTCTTGTCTTGTATGAAATTACCTGAATCGCAACGCTAAGTGTTTCTACAACAAAAACGCCAGCCATAATAGCGAAGACCAATTCATGTCGCAATATTATTGCAATTATCCCTAGAATTGCTCCAAGAGTTAAGGAACCAATATCACCCATAAAAACTTGGGCTGGATATGTGTTGTACCAAAGAAAGCCTATTCCCGATCCAATTAAAGCACCACAAAAAACTATTAACTCTCCAGACAGAGGAAGATGAGGTAGATATAAATAATCAGCAATAAGTTGATTACCCATAGCATAAGCAATTAATCCCAAGGCGCCGCCAATTAAAACTGTTGGAAGAATGGCAAGCCCATCCAATCCATCAGTCAAGTTGACCGCATTAGAAGATCCTATTAATACAAACATCCCAGTAAAAATAAAAATAAATGGCGACATTGGTAATATTAAATCTTTAAAAAAAGGAACAATAAATGAAGTCTCAGGCATTATTTCTGCTGAATAATATAGATACGTCATTGATACTAATGCAACTATTGATTGAAAAATAATCTTTTGTATTGAAGTTAGTCCATCAGAGCTTTTTTTTCTTATTTTTAGATAATCATCAAAAAAACCAATTGAAGCAAAGCCTATTGTTACGCCCAGGACTACCCAGATATATCGATTTCCAAGATCTGCCCATAATAGAGTTGAAATAGTCAAAGATGACAATATTAAAAGGCCTCCCATTGTTGGTGTTCCTGTTTTTTTATAATGAGATTTTGGACCATCTTCTCTTACAAATTGCTCAAATTGCATTGATTTTAAAAAATTTATAATTGCAGGGCCTAATAAAATCGAAATTACTAGTGCAGTCAAAGTACCCCCAATGGTCCTAACTGTTAAGTATCTTAAAACATCAAAACCAGGATCAACTGCCGTAAGAACCGTTCCTAAATATTCAAACATTTTTAAATCTCTCCATTTTCATTCCTCTGGAACCTTTCATTAAGATAACATCTTTTGAGGTTATGTTTTCTTTTAAATAAAACTTAAGATTCTTTTCATCTTTAAAAAATCTAGCTCCTTTGCCAAAGCCCTCAATAGTATATTTTGTCAAATCTCCATATCCTAAAATAGTATTGATTCCTTTTTTTTTGGCATAAATACCAATTTCTTTATGAAGCTTCTTTTTATATCTTCCAAGTTCTAACATGTCGCCTAATACTAAGACAGTATTTTTTTTATAATTACTTAATAAGTCTATAGATTTTTTTGTAGAATCTGGATTTGCATTATATGTATCGTCAATTAAAGTGGACCCATTAATCCATTTTGATTTTATTTGTCTTAATTCATTAAAGTTATTTGTTTTAACAGCATTAGCAAAGTTTTCTAAATCCTCATTCAAGCAAAAATGAACTGCAAAACTTGCAAGAATATTTTTAATATTATGCTCACCTTCGATCGAAGTCTTTATCAAAATAGATTTTTTGATTAACTTTGATGAAATGACAAATGATAATCCGCTTTCTTCTATTTTAATTTTAGAAGCATAAAAGTCAGCATCACTGCTTAATCCAAATGAGATGACTTTTATGTCACTTCTTAACTTTTTCCATTTTTTTAGATGGTATTGATTGTCATTTGGTACGATTAAGAAACCATCTTTTTGAATGTTGTTTACTAATTCTGACTTAACTTTAAATACGCCTTCAATATTTCCTAATTTCTCAAGATGCGAATGACCTATATTAGTTATAACTCCAACATTAGGCTTTAGAATTTTACTTAAATAGTTAATATCTCTAAATTTTGATGCACCTATTTCTAAAACAAGATTATTTGATTTACAAGACGCGTTCATAATGCTTAAAGGCATTCCTATTTCATTATTAAAGTTTTTAAGAGTTTTGGAGCTATTTTTTAAAGTTTTATATACAAGATTTGTTGTGGTTGTTTTGCCATTGCTACCAGTAATTGCAATTACATTTCCTTTAAACTCCTTAATAATGTTTTCAGAGATTTTTTTAAGAGCAGAAATTGTATTTTCAACATAGATAATTTTTTTGTTTTTCTTTTCCTGATATCTTTTGTGATCGGCAAGAATAATAACTGCTCCCTTCTCTAGTGCTTCATCAACAAAATCATTACCATCAAAATTTTTGCCTCTAATAGCAATGAACATTGAATCTTTTTTAATAGATCTTGTATCTGTCGAAATAGATTTAATGACTGAGTTCTCCTTGAATGGAATAGAAAGATATTTACTCAAGTCAGATGTATTAGTTATAAATTTCATTAACTACCTCATGATCACTGAAATAACTTATTTGATTATTTTCTTCCTGTGTTTCTTCATGTCCTTTCCCTAGAATCACCAAACAATCATTATTAGAAATCTCCTTTGTCCCAAATATAATTGCTTGTTTTCTATCTTTTATCTTAACTACATTTTCAATATTGTTATTTTTTACTGCATCCTTAAAAATATCCTCAAAATCTTCACTTCTTGAATTATCAGATGTAAAAATTACTTTTGATGAATCTCTTATAGCAGCTGAAAGCATCTTTGATCGTTTTGACTTATCTCTACCACCTCCGCAACCTATGATCACAATAAGATTGTCATATTGATTTTTTATTGATGATAAAAATAACCTTACAGCCTCGTGGTTGTGAGCATAGTCGATTATTATATTTGAAGGAATATCTCTAATTATTTCAGCTCTTCCCTTTGGTAATCTCAAATAATTAAGGTCATTAATTTTATTTTCTAAAAACCCACCAAATCCTATCGAACAAATTGCGAAAACAAGATTGTGTACATTGAAGTCGGGAAAAACATTACAGCAAAATTTAAATTTCTTTCTTTCTTTAAAATTATACTCTTTTGATGGTTTATTAATGCTTATTTCAAAAGTTGTTTCTTTAATAGATATTTCTTTAATCTCATAGTAAATATCAGAAAAATTATTATCTTTGCTAATAACTAATATTTTATTTTCATCATTAACAATAAAATCATACTTATGATGAAATTTATATGATTTGTCATCAAGAAGTTTTACTAAGGATTTATTTTTAAAAATTTCAAATTTAGCGTCTCGATATGCTGAAATTTTTTTATGGTAATCTAAATGATCACTTGAAATATTTAATATCGAAGTTGCATTAAACCAATCAATATCATTTAATCTCCCCTGGTCTAATGCATGTGAAGAAATCTCAATACAAATATTTACTGGTACTTCAAACCCGTCCATATACGGAGTCCTTCCGAAACCAAAAAAATTTAAGATTGTAAATAACTCAAAGATATCTGGAGTTGTTTTTGTTGAAAAGATTTTATCACTTTTCTCTTGATTAAAGTAAACACCTAATGTTCCTATGTACAGCGATGGATATCCTTGATTATTTAATATTTGATGACAGAAATAAGCTGAGGAGGTTTTGCCATTAGTTCCTGTAAATCCGAAATATTTACTATGATTTATATCGATTTGATATAACTCACAAAGGAAAGGTGAGATTTTACTTTCAAGATCTTCTACATAAAAAATATTTTTAACTTCAGTTATAAATTCAGGATCATTGTGAACTGCAATTACTGCTCCTAATTTAATAGCCTCCTCACAAAATTTACTTCCATGATTATTAGTTCCAGGTAATCCAAAGAAAATTGAATTTTTTTCTATTTTAAAGGTAGAATTTGTTGCGAAAGTAATTTCGATGTCTTTTGGAAAATTTATATTTAATATTTTCTCTAGCTCATTCATCTTCAAAATAACCTAAGTGATTTAAAGAGCTTTCAGCAATTTTTGCAAAAACTGGAGCTGCTACTGCACCACCAGTATATGAATTTAGTCCTGGATTATTTATTGACACAAAAATAGTAAGAGATTCATCGCTTAATGGAGTAATACCAGCAAAAGATGCAATATATAAATCTTCTGCATATCCAGATCTTCCTCTTATCTGATGAGCTGTTCCAGTTTTGCCTGCAACAGAAAAACCTTTAATATTTGCTGCCGGAGCAGTTCCATCTTGAACAACTTCTTGAAGTGCTTTTAAAACGTATGATGCAGATTCAGGAGAAATAATTTGTCTTGAAGTTGATATATCATCTTTAATCAAAGTAAAATCTTTAAATACTCCATTGTTTGCAAAAACAGAATATGCTGTCGCAATCTGAAAAGGACTGATTGTTATTCCATAACCATAACCTAAGCTTGCTAATTCTTTATCAATAACACTATCTTTAATATTCATATAACCAAAGGCAGAAGATGGAAAATTGACTGAGACAGGCTTAGTAAAACCAAAATTATAATAATTATTTGTTAAGTCATCATATCCAACTTCAAGCGATATTAAAGATGCTCCTATTTGACTTGAAACGGCAATAATTTCTGTAGGTGTTAATTTCTCATGGTTTCTTGAATCAACTATTATTTTATCGTTTAAATTTAGTCTTCTAGGGATATCTATAATTTGATTTGGAGTAACTACCTCAGCATCATAGGCTTTTGATAGCATTATGGGTTTTAAAACTGATCCTAGCTCATAAGCATCAACTAAAGCTCTATTTTTTTGAATTTTTCTTTTTGGATGGTTAGGGTTATAAGACGGATAGCTAGCCATTGCTAATATTTCACCATTTTTGTTATCAAGTATTATTACAGTTCCTGACTTAGCTCTGTTTTTTTCTATAGCTTCTGCTAAATGTTTGTAGGCAAAATATTGAAGGGTTGCATCAATAGTTAGATGAAGATCCTGTCCTGGGATTGCTTCGGATACCACAATTGGTTTTGAAATTATTTCTTGTTTTGTATTTTTGAAATATTTATTCCTTCCATTAACTCCTGATAAAACTTTGTCATAACTTTTCTCTAGCCCTTCTTGCGCACCATCGGTTCCGAAAAAACCAATTAACGGAGCAATTTGATCGCCTAGGGGATAATGCCTGCTATAACGAACCTCTATCTCAGTATTTTTTAATTTTATTTTTTTTATCTCTAATAAATTTTTTTTAGAAACGTTTTTCTTTAATAATGTTTTCTTTTCAAATGTTTCTTTAACATAATCTATGTCTAATTCTATTAATTCCGCGAGTTTAAGTAATTGTGATTTTTTAAATCCCTTAAGAGCATATAAATCATAATTAACCACAGAAACTGCTAGAGGAACGTTGTTCCTATCAAAAATAGAACCTCTAACTGGAATAATATCTTTATATTTGATGTGCCTTTTGGCACCCTCATTCTGTAAGAAAGTGCTATCAATAATTTGTATAGAAAAAATTCTATAGATAATCACTAGCAAACAGATTGAAACAGTTAAACCTACGGTTACAAATCTCCAATTAAAATATTTACTGTTGTTTTTCATTAATTAATTCTTTTGGTCTTTTTTTTATCATTCCTAAATTTTCCTTTGCAAATTTTTCAATATTTGCAGGAGAATGCTCAATATGAAATTGTGTTAGTAGTTTTAAATTCATGTCTTTTAAGTTTTCATATTCAACGTTAAGTATTTCTTTATTGTTATAAAGGATACTTATTTCCCATGAAAGTCTAATTTTTTCTATACATAAAAAAAATGTAATACTAAAAATTATTGCAAAATTTATAATTTTTTTTGTGCTAATCATATTTTTTTAAACACTCTCATAATTGCACTTCTTGATCTTGGATTTTTAGTGACTTCTGTTGATGAAGCCTTTATTTTTTTTGCAATGCATTTAAATTCTTTTATTTCTTTACTATTTAATGGAATGTCCTTTGGAAAGGTTTTAATTATTGGTTTAAAAAATTCTTTTACAATTCCATCCTCTAAGGAATGGAAAGATATAACTACTATCAATCCATCTTTTTTAATTATTCTTTTTGCAATTTCTAGCGATTCTTTGAATTCATTTAGCTCGTTGTTAATAAAAATTCTAAATGCTTGGAAAGACTTTGTTGCTGGATTGATCTTCAATTTTTTCTCAGGGTATACATCCTTTATTAATGAAGCAAGTTGTAAAGTTGTTCTTATTGGTGAGCTCTTCTGTGTTTCAATAATTGCATCTGCGATTAATCTTGCATGCTTTTCATCGCCAAACTTATAAAGAATTTCAATGATTTCTTCTTTTTTGGCTTTTTCTAGCCATTCCGAAAAAGGCTCTCCGACAGTGTTATCAAAACGCATATCAAGTTGGCCTTCTTTATTAAAACTAAACCCTCTTTCTGCATTATCAAGATGAGTCGAGCAAGTGCCTAAATCGTAAATAATTCCATTAATACTGTTATCTTTAAAATACTTGTCTAAGTTTTTAAATGAATCATGACGAATTTTAAAATTATCATTCTTAAAATTTAATCCAAACTCATATGCTTCTGGATCTTTGTCAAAACTCGATAGATATCCTTTAGAAGATATTTTTTCAAGAATTAATTTAGAATGGCCGCCTCTTCCAAAGGTGCAATCAACATAATGACCATCAAGATCATTAATTAAAAAATCTACGGATTCTTCCAGTAGAACTGGAAAGTGTAGCATCTCAGTCTACTTGTTTTCTCATAAAAGTCGGCACATCGAGGAAATCAATTTCATCCTCTGCAGACGACGTGCCAACTTTCTGACTTGTTTGATCTTTATCCAGGCCTACTGGATTTAGTTTTAATGAAGGCTCATTATCTATAACTATAGAGGGGGCCCTTTGGTCAACTCCTGTTGCAACAATAGTTACCTGGAGATCATCTTTAAAATTATCATCGTAAACTAAGCCATAAATAATATTTGCATCATCACTTACAATTTCATCAACTATCTCCGAGACTTCTCTTTGATCTCTTAAAGTGGGTTCTTTAGCAGTAATATTTACAAGCACTCCTCTTGCATTCTTGAGATTAATATCCTCTAGGAGCTCACTTTTTATTGCCATATTACCAGCAACTTCAGCTCTATTTTTACCGCTTGCTCTTCCAGTACCCATTACAGCTATGCCTTTTTCTGACATAACTGTCTTAACATCAGCAAAATCGACGTTAACATGTCCTTTTTTCATGATAATATCTGAGATTCCCTGAACTGCTCCTTTTAGAACATCATCAGCCTTTGCAAAAGCATCTTGCATTGAAGTATCTTCACCTAAAATTTTATAAAGTTTCTCGTTTGGAATAGTTACGAGGCTGTCAACCTCCTCAACTAATGCTGCTAAACCTTTCTCTGCTGCTCCCATTCTCTTTTTTCCTTCGAGTTTAAAAGGTTTGGTGACAACAGCTACAGTTAATGCTCCTAATTCTTTTGCAATCGACGCAATTATGGGAGCAGCTCCAGTGCCAGTTCCACCTCCCATTCCAGCAGTAATAAAAACCATATCGGCGCCTGCTAATAGTTCTTCAATTGCTATTCTGTCACTTTCTGCAGCTCTTTTGCCTATTTCCGGATCAGCACCAGCACCCAATCCCTTTGTAAGTCCATTTCCTAATTTTAATGTCGTTGCATTTTGAACTGATTTTAAAGCCTGTGTATCAGTATTTGCACATATAAAATCAACTCCTTCAATTTTATGATTTATCATATGGATGACTGCATTACCTCCACCGCCACCTACTCCTACAACTTTAATTTTAGCGTGTTCTGCTTCTTGTCCAACTACTTCAAAATTCATTTTTTCCCCTTCTCATAACTAAAATGACATTGTTTTTATGCTTTCAGGTAAGACAACATCTAGAATCTCTGTCGACAAAGATCCTCCAGTTTGTCTCATTTCCCAGCTATTAATATTCCAAATTTCAAATTTATTACCCATACCAACTACAGCTATCTGTTTTTGTCCCATTATTTCGGCGTATTCTTGAAGATCGACCGGCACTCTTATTAGCATTCTTCCATTTACATCGATTTCTGTTTCATGTGCATTTCCTAAAATTGTCCATTGAATGTTTCTTACTATAGGGTCTAGGCCTTGAAGCGATTGAAGTTTATTTGATATTTGTAACCACTCATCGCCAGGATATAACTTTAAAGCTGGATACTGAGGATCTTTTGTTACGACAATTTTTGATAAGCTTTTTGATTTAAATGCATCTCTATACCTTGCTGGCATAGATATTCTCCCTTTTGCATCCAAAGATACTGTATTAAATCCAAACATCTACAAAATATAAAGTCTTTTTACACACTTTGCAACACTTTTACACACTTTTTCACACAAAAAAGATGTCTAACTTTGTAAATAAACGTAAGCGAGTTGGTCTATAAGCCGGATTCTGTAAATGATGATCATCTATCTTGATATTATGTTGCCATAATATTCTAGCAACCTACCCAAATCCAAAGCGAGCAGCTTTATAGGATTTCTATTTGGTTTTGCTTCAGGCTGGGGTTTACAATGCCTCAAATGTTACCATTCAAGCGGTAAGCTCTTACCTTACCTTTTCACCCTTACCAAAAAAATTGGCGGTATATTTTCTGTTGCACTTTCCGTAAGCTCACGCTTCCCAGGTGTTACCTGGCGCCCTGCTCTTTGAAGTCCGGACTTTCCTCTTTTCAGCTATTTTCGCTGCATTAGCTAAGCCTTAAAGCGATCATCCAACCAACTCAACGGCTATTATAATGATTTTTTAGTTTTCTATAAGTGATTTATAAATATCTCTTTTATTTTCATCTGTTATTAATGAAATTAATTTTGCTGCATCAGAAGCAGATAATTTTTTTAAATATTCATTTTTTATCTTTTTAGTCAACTTCACATTAGATTTAATGTTATTCTCGCCACCAAGAACTATCACTGACTCTCCTTTCATACTAATTTTTTCTTTATCAAAAATTGATAATATATTTGTTATATTACCTCTAACAACTCTCTCATGTATTTTTGTCATTTCCATACATATAGAAATATTTCTATCAGGATGGAGATATTTAGAAGCTATCTGGATGGTTTTTACGATTCTTTTTGAAGATTCAAAAAATATTGAAGTCTTTTTTTCATTTTTTAACTCTTCTAGAAATAATATTTGTAATGATTCTTTTCTTGGAAAAAAACCGTAAAAAGAGAACTTATCTGTAGGCAAGCCAGACATGATTAGAGCGTTTATTACCGAAGAAGGTCCTGGCAATAGAGTATATTTAATATTGTTCTCAATACATTTTTGGATTAATTTATAACCTGGATCTGAAATTGCAGGAGTCCCTGCATCCGAAACTATAGATACAGTCATATCATTTGCAAGTTGTTTAATGATTGTATTAGTTACTTTTGTTTCATTATGTTCGTGAAATGATTCACATTCTTTTTTGATATCGATTGATTTAAGGAGCTTTTGCGTAACTCTAGTGTCCTCAGCATATAAATAGTCACAAGTTCTAATAGCATCGATTGCTCTTTGTGATATATCATTTAAGTTACCAATTGGTGTTGAAATAAAATTTAGCATTTTATGAGAGTTAATTAATGAAATTCAGCTTAACATTTTTTTTAGGTAGTTTGCTGCTTTTTATGGTTTCGTGCACATCGATACCAAATCAAAATAAAAGTAATCTAAATATTAATTTGGCCATTCAAACATCTAATAAAAATAAAGAACTCATTATAGAATCTTTATTTGAAAGCAATATAGAATTTACTATTAGTTTTGATGAACTAGGTTCATATGAATTGCCTGACAATCTAATTGATTCAAAAATGAAATACTTTTGTAATTCTCTTTTGCAGGATGAAAGAAACTTAATTGAGTCATCAGTATTCAAATCAAATCAAACTAAAAATGTTCTTGTTGTTTATTCGCCTAAGTATGTTAATTACGTAAAAAATTTAAAAGAGAAATATCCTAATGAGCTTTTTTTATCTGTAGATAATTCGAACTATGAAGATAAGGTTAAAGAAATACTTAATGTAATATCAAGTTTGGACAAATATAGTATTGTAAACAAGATTGATAAAAGTATAAAAATTGAACACGAGCCAAGAGTTAGAAATGATATTTCGAAGATATACTTTATAACTAATTATGAACTTGGCAAAACTTTGGTTCCTACTTTTAGAAGCTACTCATTAAATATAGATCTATATTCAACTAGTGAAATTTTTTATGATGCAAGTGATTTAAAAAAACTTGCTGACTTTGAAGATTCCTATATACCAGTCTCAAATAAATATATTAATAAAATTGGTGCTAATGATGCCTCAAATATTAAAATTAACATTGAAAAAATTTTGATAGAAGATTTTTTAACTATTGAGAATGTATTTCAAAATAATCTTTTTTACGAAAATTATGAATTAAATACTGGTAATGCCAGAATCAAAAGAAATAATTGTCTAAAACGTGATTTATATTTATGGAAAGTTTCTACAAATAATATTATTAGTCAGACTTGAGATCTCTTTCAATGGATGAAAGGCTATCTAAAAAACCTGGTCGTTCAAAAACTTTGTTTTGATAATCTAATAATGGTTTAAGATGTCTGTTTAAAGGCAACTTAATACCAATTGATGGCAATCGCCAAAGAATTGGTGCAAAACAACAATCTACAAGTGTGAATTCATCACTCATAAAAAATTTGTTTTCTTTAAAAGTAGGTGCAATGGATGAGATTTCATGAAGTAATTCTTCCCTAATTTTCATTAGCTCTTTTTCTGGCTTTTCTGCTAATATTAAAGTATCAACAAGTGGACACCACTCTCGATCTATTCTTAGCATAAGCGTTCTACTACTTGCTCTTGCAACTGGATACACTGGAAGCAAAGGTGGATGAGGGAACCTTTCATCAAGGTACTCCATCATTACTGATGGATCATGTATTGCAAGCTCTCTATCTACAAGAATAGGAAGTTTATGGTATGGGCTAATAGAAAGAATATCATCAGGTGTTTCTTCAGGCTTAGCTTCATTTATTTCTGCAGCGATGTCTTTTTCTGCGAGAACTATCCTTACCCTTTGACTGTAATGGTCATCTCTGTCTGAATACAAAATCATATTTTTTCCCCTTTTATTTTTTATAATCTTTTTTGAATTCTCTATACAATAATGAAGATAATGCTGTGAAAATTAAAAAATAGAACACCACATACCAACCTATTCTTTCTCTAGTTGCTTTTATTGGCTCTCCAACATAAACAAGAAAATTTGTTAGATCATATATTAATTTGTCAAACTCCTCTTTTGATAAAGACCCAGTACCCTCTTGAACTTCAAGAAACCCACATTTTTCAATCATGATTGGATTTCCATCATTGTCTCTTTTTTCTCCACCATTTTTAGCTATTTTTGGTATATCTTTACATACTAGTCTTTGATTTCCTTGAAGAGATAATAGAACATTTGGCATTGCAGTTCCTGGGTAAACAAGATTGTTTACACCATACTGCTTTGATGAGTCTTCATAATATGCTCTTAGATAAGAATAAATCCAATCATCCCCTTTATATCTAGATACTAAAGTTAGATCAGGTGGCTCTACTCCAAACCATGTTGCCGATTCCTCTGGCATAGCACCCGTCATCAAGTCTCCGGATTTAATAGATTTATCAAAAACTAAATTTTCAAAAAAAATGTCTTCGGGAATTTCTAAATCCTGAGCAACTCTTCCCCATCTCGAATACTGTAATGAATGACAACCATAGCAATAATTGATATATGTTGAAGCTCCTCTTTGAAGTGAGTCAATATCATTAAGAGAATATTTAAATTCATCACAATCACCATAATCTTTACAAGGCCCGCCCTCTGCAGAAACAATTTCATGAGATGTAACGATAAATAATAAAAACAGTGATACCTTTAGAATATTTTGAAATATATTTCTATGATGCATCATAATCTTGTTGGCACTTCCTTTGTCTTCTCATACTTTGTATATATTGGCATTAGAAGAAAATAAGCAAAATATATTATGGTACAAATAATACTCATAATTTTTCTTATTTCTGTTACTCCAACAGTTCCTAAATATCCTAATGTAAGAAAACTAACTCCAAATAATGTAATAGCAATCTTGCTATATATTCCCTTGTATCTGATAGATGCTACCTTACTTCTGTCAAGCCAAGGCACTATAAAAAATATTGCAACAGCAGCAGCCATTACAATAAGTCCACCTAGGGGGTCAGGAATTGCTCTAAGCATAGTGTAGAAAGGTGCATAATACCAAACAGGCGCAATATGATCTGGAGTCACTAATGGATTAGCTTCCTGAAAATTAGCCATTTCAATGAAATATCCACCACCTTCTGGGAAGAAGAACATAATTATTGCAAAGACTGTCATGAAAACACCAATTGCAACTAATCCATTTAAAACTTTATATGGATAGAAAGGTACGCTGTCCAAAGGAACTCCATCTTCGTCAAGATGTTCCTCAATATCGACTCCTTCAGGATTACCTGCCCCAACTTCATGTAAGGCAACTAAATGAAGAAATACGAGTGCAATTAAAATTAAAGGCAATGCAACAACATGAAGAGCAAAAAATCTTGAAACAGTTATTCCCGATATATAATAGTCGCCTCTAACCCACAACTCTAGTGATTCTCCAACATATGGAATTGCTCCAAATAATGAAATAATAACTTGCGCCCCCCAGTATGACATTTGTCCATATGGCAACACATAACCCAAAAAACCCTCAGCCATCATTGCAAGATAAATTGTGCAACCAAAAATCCAAACTAACTCTTTAGGTTTTTGATATGAACCATACAAAAGGCCTCTGAACATATGAAGATAGACAACTGCAAAAAATAATGAGGCACCCGTAGTATGCATATATCTGATAACCCAACCATAATCAACATCTCTCATGATATATTCAATTGATGAAAATGCTTGCTCTTCTGTATTTGAATAAGGCATTATCAACCATATACCAGTAACTATTTGAATAATCAGAGTCACTGCTGCAAGAGCTCCAAATAAGTACCAAAAATTTACTTTAGATGGAACAGGATGCTTTGAAAGATGTCTTTCAAATGTGTTTACAATTGGCAATCTGTTATTAAGCCAAGAAAATAATTTACCAGCCATTTCGCTCATTTATAACTCCTTATCCTCTCCAATTGTTAGTATGCTTCCCTCGAACATATGAGGAGGCACGACTAAGTTTGTTGGTGCTGGAACACCTTTAAAAACTCTTCCTACAATGTCAAACATGGAACCATGACAAGGACAAAAAAAACCACCAGACCATGATGCATCCCATGGCTTCGGCTCCACTTCAGGAAAATATTTTGGTGCACATCCAAGATGAGTGCAAACACCTGAAAAAACTGAATATTCCGGACTTTTTGATCTAGATGGATTCAAGCCTTTATATGGCTCAACAATATCATCAGAATTTGGGTCAGCAAGTTTTGGTAACGCAAGATCTAAACTAGCAATACTCTCTTTTGTATGTCTCACAATAAAGACAGGTTGCTTTCTCCAAGAAACTTGGATTTGTTGACCAAATTGCATTTTTGAAACATCTAATTTTACTGGTGCTCCGGCAGCTTTTGCTTTTGCGCTTGGATTCCATGCAGCAATAAATGGAGTTGCTGCAAAAGGAACTCCTGATAAACCAATTGCGCTAGTGAGACCAATCAAAACCTTTCTTCTTGTCTTATCTTTTTCTTGCATTTTAGGGTGTGTGCTACTCAATTTCCGCAGAAAATTATAACATAATTAAGCTTTATAAAATTCACTTATAATTAGAAATAAGTTTAAGTTAATTTTATCTCTTTGAAAATTGCTTGCTCTTTCGTGCCTTAACAAGGCCAGGTTTTTTTCGCTCTACTCTTCTTGAGTCTCTTGTTAACAATCCAGCTCTTTTTAGTTGAGGTCTTAATTCTTCATCATATTGTGTCAATGCTCTTGAAATACCATGTCGAATAGCTCCAGCTTGACCAAAGCTACCTCCACCTTTAACTTTTATATCTAGATCAAGTTTATCCACAAGCTCAACTAGCTCGAGCGGTTGAAGTACTAACATCTGAGCAACTTTACGACCAAAGTATTCATCTAATTTTCTATCATTTACAGAAATATTACCTTTACCTTTTTTTAAATAAACTCTAGCGGAAGATGTTTTTCTTCTTCCGGTAGCATAATGAATATCCGAACTCATTAGATAGGATTCCATTCAGCTGGTTGTTGTGATTCGTGATTATGATTTGGGCCACTAAAGACTTTTAATTTCCTAATCATTGATTTACCAAGCTTATTTTTTGGCAACATCCCTTTTACAGCCTCCTCGATAATTCTTTCAGGATTAGAATGAACAAGCTCTTTAAAAGTTTTTGTTTTTAATCCTCCGGGATATAGCGAATGTTTGTAGTATTTTTTATCAGTGTATTTCTGACCAGTAACCTTAATTTTTTCAGCATTAATAACTATGACGTAATCGCCGCCATCAGTATGAGGAGTAAATGTTGGCTTATCTTTACCACGAATTCTGTCTGCGATTTTAGTTGCCATTCTACCTAAAATCTTATCAGTTGCATCGACTACAAACCAATTTCTATCTACTTCTTCTTTTTTTAACGAGTAAGTTTTCATAATCTTTTAATTTGAGATGGAATGTTAATGTTTAGTTGCAAATATATCAATATTTATTAAGCAATTATTTAAAAAACTATTACGTATTTAAATATTCGAAAGTTTGCATTTCTATCAATCTGCTCTGACATCTTCTCCATAAAATTTCTAATCTATCGCCAGAATATAAATCTTTTTCTTTAACTTTATTAAAGAAAAACTTCACTTTAGCTTTTTCAACATATACGATATCGATAAATGATATAAATCTTCTAACTAAATCTATTTTTTCATCGTTACAAGAGTCAAAGTTGCTAATAAATACCCAATCAAAGTTTTCAGATATAAACTTATAGTCAGTTGATCCAAGTGGCTGTTGAAAAAATGAATTAAATTCTATCCAAAGAAGATTTTTTAGGGCAAGTTTGCATTTGAACTTACGATTATTAATTTCAATATTTTCATTCTTAATAAAATCCAAACCAAAATTATCACTAATAACATTTAATATTTCTTCCTCTGAGTATCCACTTCCTATGTCTTTTTTGTTGAGCTCTATGAGATTTTTTGTTCTATAGTCAATATCACCTTCAAGTTTAAAAATTTTTATTTTATCTGCAAAAATATTTATTGATTTAATGAATTTTTGCCTCTGAAGTCCGTTTTGATATAAATCATTTGGATGGGCATTGGATGTCAATATTACTTTCATTCCCCTATCAACAATTTTATTTAACAAATCTCCAACAATCATTGCATCTGCTACATCCTCAACTTGAAACTCATCAATAAATAACAATTCATAAGTACTTAAAAGAGATTTGGTTACTAGTTTAAGTGGGTTCTTAGACCCACTATTATTATTAAGCTCGGCATGCACAAAATTCATAAAATCAATATAATGAAAATCTTTTATTCTCAAGTGATCATTGAAGCTTAAATACTCTTTTGTGATTAGTGTTTTGCCTCTTCCAACATCACCCCAAATATAGATTCCATTAAGAGCATCATCTTTTAATCTAATAATTTTGAAAATATTTCTTTTTTTTAAATTTATTCTGTTTAGATTTGAAATAAGCTTAATTTGGTTTAAATTAGGCTCTAATCCTTGGTTTTTAAGTTTATCAATGATATTTTGAGTGTCTGACATTATGAAATTATTCCAATCATTTAATTTAAATTACTTACTAATTATATTTCTAACCTTTTCTGCAACATGGTACTTTATATCTAATGACAATAACAAACTAGTATCTGCATCTGAGAAATCTATATCTTCAGTTGTAACAATATCTTCAACTAATAATCAAACATATTCATCAAATAAAAATGGAATGGGTTCAGGAGTTATTTTTTCTGAAGATGGGTATATTGTAACCAACTTACATATACTTTCTGGAAATAACATTGATGTAAAACTCAATAATGGTAAAAACTATTCAGCCAGCATTATTGGTATTGACAAAAATGCTGATATTGCGGTTTTAAAAATTTCTACTGATGATCTCTTAGTTCCAATTAATTTTGCTGACTCAGATAATTTAAAGGTAGGAGATAAAGTGCTTGCTATTGGAAATCCATATGGAATTGGTACTTCAGTATCGAGCGGCATTATAAGCGCAACTGGCAGAGATTATGGAAACCCATATCTACAATTGATACAAACAGATGCTGCAATCAATCCAGGCAATTCGGGTGGCGCATTAATAAATGAAAATGGTAATCTAATCGGTATAAATTCAAAAATTTTTTCTAAAACTGGTGCATATCAAGGAATTGGTTTTGCAATACCTTCAAATCTTGTTGTTCAAATTTCTACTCAACTTATTAGATATGGAGAGGTTAGAAGCCTATGGATTGGCAACTTTCGAGTAGCTAAAGTTATGTACAGGCAGGACAATAAAATTATAGAAGGTCTTAAAATTGTTGAAATGGAAAATGTTGGACCTCTTTATGAAAATGGAATTAGAACAAACGATATTATTATTAAGATCAATGATGAAACTAGCAACTGGAATAACTTAATTAGCTCTTTAAGATTTGCAACTCTTGGTGAAGAGTTAGAATTAAATATTTTAACTACTAGTAATAAAATTCTAAATTTAAAATTTGAAACCAAAAATTAAACTAAGATGGAAGTCTAACAATATTTGCACCTAAATAATTCAATTTCTCCTCAATACGCTCATAACCTCTATCAATATGATAAATTCTATCAACCACTGTCTCCCCTTTTGCACACAAACCTGCAAGTATTAAACTTGCAGAAGCTCTTAAGTCAGTAGCCATTACTTCTGCTCCATATATTGACTCAACTCCCTTAATAATTGCATGATTGCCCTTCACTTCGATATCACATCCCATCCTGTTAAGCTCTAAAATATGCATAAATCTATTTTCAAAAACAGTTTCATAAATATTCGAAACTCCGCTAGAGATAGCATTTATAACTGAAAATTGTGCTTGCATATCTGTTGGAAATTCAGGAAATGGAGCGGTAGTTATATCCACCGGATCTGGACGATCTTTATTCATAGAAATAGAAATAGAATTGTCGTCAAAACTGATTTTAGGTCCACTTCTTTCTATCATATTAATAACTTTCATTAGTCTATTTGGATTAATGCTATCAATTGTAATACTTCCATTGGTAACTGCTGCTGCTACAAGATATGTTCCGGCTTCAATTCTATCAGCAGGTATTGTGAAGCTAGTCCCAAAAAGTTCATTTACACCTTTAATAGTAATCTCATCTGTTCCAGCTCCTTTAATATCGGCGCCCATGGAATTCAACATGTCAGCAAGATCAATTATTTCAGGTTCTTTTGCTACATTTGTAAGAACAGTCACCCCTTGAGCAAGAGAGGCAGCCATCATAATATTTTCAGTTCCAGTAACAGTAACTCCATCAAATCTTATATTAGATCCAACTAACTTATTAGCAGATGCCTCAATGTATCCATTTTTCAATTTTATTTTAGCGCCCAGTTGCTTTAAGGCATCTAAGTGATAATTGACTGGCCTTGAACCAATAGCGCAGCCGCCAGGTAGAGCAATTCGGGCCTTGCCATACTTTGCAACTAGAGGACCAAGAACCAGTATAGATGCTCTCATGGTTTTAACCAATTCATATCTTGCTTGAATGTCTTTAAGATTAAATGATGAAATAGTGAAGTCCATATTTTCATCTAATAAAATTTCTGCTCCCATCGATCCAAGTAACTCAAACATTGTTGTGATATCTTGTAGATAAGGTAAATTTTTTAAAACTACGCTCTCATTGCTAAGGATTGTTGAAGCTATCATTGGTAAAGCTGCATTTTTTGCTCCTGAGCAAGAGATTTTTCCTGATAAAGAGTTCCCCCCTTTTATTAATAATTTTTCCATCGTTAGATAACTATGGTTTCAAGGCTTAAAGCATGTAGCTCACCTGATTTAAACTCATCGTCTAACAGGTTCATAATAGTTCTATGCTGATTAATTAAGGTCATTGTGGAAAATATTTCCGACGATACTTGTAATTTTAGATTACATGAGTCGCCTTTAAACTCGCAAACCGCATCAGGTATATTTTTTTTGATAATATTTTCAATTTTTTCTTTCATTTTATTTAATACCTGCGTCTCCAGCATCTGAAACCCAATTTTCAAGAGTGGCCTCAATATTTTCATCATGAGATTTTGCTAATGCTTGAAATTGATTCCTGAATGTAAGACCTAAATTAACACCATTGATAATTATATTGACTATTTTCCAGCCTTCTGAACTTTTTCTTAATTTATAGGATATCGGATACTTGCTAGTTCCTGTATCTAATATTTGCTTAACCTCGATATTTAACACTTCATCTTCAGGTAATTTATCTGGAAAATTAGTAGATATTTTTGAATCGCCCCATTGAGCTAATGTCTCAGCATATGTATCAAGTAATGAATCTTTAAAAATATTCACAAAATTAGATCTTTGCTCTGGAGTTGCAATTAAATAATACTTTTTACCCATCACGCTTGCAGAGACTCTCCTAAAGTCAATCATTGGCTCAAAGATTATTTTTATTTTATTCTCGTATTCCTCTCTATTAGTCTCAAACAAATCAGCATCTGCGGTAAGCACTTCAACCATTTTTTGTGCATTAGTATCAATAAAAATGTAAGGATTTTCCTCAGATTGAATTGAAACAGTTAAAAGAAGGACAAAAAAAAGAACTAAAATATTTTTATGTGTACCTAACATTGGTCTATTATAGCATTTGAGTTAGCTAAAAATTTGCAAATTATTATGAAAAAATTTAACTACATTTCATCTGCAAAAAGAACTTTAAAAATAGAGTCTGATTCTATAAGAGCTATTGCTAATCAACTTGACAGTTCTTTCACAAAACTTTGTGATGCTGTAATGAATACTAAAGGTAAATTCGTAATAATGGGCGTTGGTAAATCTGGTCACATTGCACAGAAAGTATCAGCAACATTATCTAGTACAGGAACAACATCAATATTCATTCATCCTACAGAAGCAGCCCATGGAGATATTGGAATGATAGACAAAAAAGACATTATCCTTCTAATATCTAATTCAGGAGAAACAGATGAAATTATTAATATAATTCCATCATTAAAAAGACATGCAAAAAAAATAGCATCTCTTACTGGTAGTAATAAATCAACAATTGCAAAATCTGCTGACATTAAAATTGAACTTAAATCAAAGAAAGAGGCTTGTCCTCTTGATTTAGCTCCAACCTCTTCAACAACAAATGCTCTTGCTTTTGGTGATGCTCTTGCAATAGCATTACTTGAAGCTAAAGGGTTTACAAAAAATGACTTTGCATCCTCTCATCCAGCTGGAAAATTAGGAAAAAAACTAATTACAAAGGTCTCTGATTTAATGCATAAAGGTGGTTCGGTTCCAAAAGTTAAGCCTGATACAGTATTAGATGATGCTCTTCTTGAGATTACAAAGAAAAATCTCGGTATAACTCTTGTTATAAATAAGAAAAAAATAGTTGGTATTTTCACCGATGGTGATTTAAGAAGATGCATTAATAATAAAGTCGATATTCAAAAGACAAAAATTAAAGAGGTAATGACAAAAAACTTCAAAACAATTAGCTTTAATTCATTAGCTGTTGATGCTGCAGAAATGATGGAACAAAATAAAATTTTTACTTTGGTCGTTATGAACAAAAAAGAATATGTAGGTATTATATCCATGCATGATCTTATAGAAGCAAGGATTTTGTAATTCGTGATAAAGCTATTTTTTGTATTTCTTATTTTTTTTAGTTTTTCAATTTTTTCAAAAGATCTAAATGAGCATGTAAAAATTAAATCAGATTCAATTGAGTTTTATAAAGAATATAACCAGATTAATTTTAAACATAACGTTGAAATTAAATCAGACTTCATAAGTATTGAGGCATCATCAGCAATTTACGATAACAGTGAAAATTCAATATCTTTGACTGGTACGCCTACTACCATAACTTCTAATAAAGATAATAATGATTTTTCTGGAACAGCAAATAAGATTATTTTTTATACAAATGAAAAAGTACATTTAATTGGAAATGCGAAAATGATTTATGAAAATCTAACAATTTCTTCTGATCTTATAATATTTAATCCTATGACTGGAAAGTTTTCTTCAGAATAAGCAAATGTTAAATGTTACAGATATATCTAAATCCATTAAAGGAAAAAAAATTGTTTCAAAGGTAAGTTTTGAAATTAATAAATCAGATATATTTGGTTTATTAGGCCCCAATGGCGCCGGTAAGACTAGTACATTTTACATAATAGCTGGTTTGATGAATCCAGACGATGGAAAGATAACATTATCTAATAAAGATATATCAAAGCTACCTATGCATAAAAGATCTAAGCTTGGAATTAAATATCTTCCCCAAGAACCATCTATCTTTCAAAATTTAACGGTTTATGAAAATCTTTTAGGATTAGCAGAATTATCTTTTAAAAATAAGAAGGACATTACAGACTTTGTAAGCAACTCAATAGAGGAATTTGGTTTATCAGACATAACACAATTAAAAGGTAGGCAGCTCTCTGGAGGACAAAGAAGAAAGGTAGAAATTGCTAGAACACTTGCAGCAAAACCAAAAATTATACTTTTAGATGAACCTTTTGCAGGCATTGACCCAATTGCGATTGAAGATATTAAGAAGGTTTTAAAAAAACTATCCGGTAAAGGTATTGGGATTCTTATAACTGATCACAATGTAAGAGAGACTTTAGAAATATGTAATGAAGCAGCAATCATAAGCAATGGAGAGATAATTTCTCAAGGTTCCAAAGAAGAATTAATTAATGATAAATTAGTTAAAGAGGTGTACCTTGGAAATATGTATAAATAAATTATGGGCATTCTCTTATCAAAAAATTTAAAACAAAAGCAAAGTATAAAACTTACTCCATCGTTAAAAAAATCTATCGATCTTCTGCAGTTATCAAGATTTGAATTAATTAAAAAAATTGAAAATGAAATCATTGAAAACCCCTTTTTAGAAAAACAAGATTATGATTATGATAATTCTTTCAATGAAAAAGACTTTAATTTTGATATCGAATCAAAATTAACCTTAAGAGAAACGCTTTTAGATCAATTAAATGATTTTGATTTAAGTAATAAAGAAACTCAAATATCAAAATTATTAATTGATAGCATTGATGAATCAGGAATGTTAACAGAAAGTATTTCTGGTATTGAAGAGATATCAAATTTCATTTTTACTGAATCAGAAATTGAAATTACATTAAAAAATGTTATTCACAATCTTCATCCTTGCGGTGTCGGATTTAGAAATTATAAAGAATGTATTAGCATTCAAATAAAAAATAGTAGCATTCCAGCAGATCAAAAGACTCTGGTAAATAAAATTCTGTCAAATAAAAATCT
>ENA-OSEY01000646-OSEY01000646.1-marine-metagenome-genome-assembly--contig:-NODE-646-length-24917-cov-14.148068_pt1 | contig 24917 bp, 34 predicted proteins | sample MGYA00248465_ERZ534230 | MGnify/ENA primary metagenome ERZ534230 (study PRJEB26409, sample SAMN06344110) | marine metagenome | isolation source: Sea water from surface | place: Atlantic Ocean:Southern...
TCTGCAAAAATTGATAATGGAGTATTAAAAGTTCTACTTCCAAAAGCAAAATCATCACTCGGTAGAAAAATTTCTGTGAAATAATTCTTTCCGATTGAAAAAAAAGAGGGGCTTTTCGCCCCTTTTTTTTTAATATCTATGCATGATTTATAATGACATTCTCGAAACAATAGGATCTACTCCTGTTATCAAACTGAATTCTATAGGAAAAGAACTTGAATGTAATCTCTATGCAAAAATTGAAATGTTTAATCCTGGGGGATCTGTAAAAGATAGAACTGCATTTAGAATGATTGATAGAGCAGAAAAAGAAGGTCGTATTAAACCAGGAGATACGTTAATTGAAGCAACTTCAGGAAATACAGGAATTGGACTGGCATTAGCTGCGGCTGTAAGAGGATATAAATTAATTATTTGTATGCCAGAAAAAATGAGTATGGAAAAAGAATTAACAATCAATGGATTAGGTGCTAAAATAGTACGTACGCCTACTGAAGCTTCCCATGATGACCCTAAAAGTAATTTTGGAGTTGCTGCGCGCTTAAATAAGGAAATTCCAAACAGTCATATCTTAGATCAATGGAATAATGATTGTAATCCAGATGCGCATTATCATGAAACTGCACAGGAAATCATTGATGATTTTGGTACTAATTTAGATATGGTAGTTATGGGTGTTGGTACAGGTGGTACTGCTACTGGTATTGGTAAAAGACTCAAAGAAGAAATTCCAAATATTAAAATTATTGGCGCAGATCCTTATGGCTCCATTCTTGGTGGTGAAGATGAATATAAAGGTCAAGCTTATAAAGTTGAAGGAATTGGATACGATTTCATTCCAAAAACATTTGTAAAAGATTATGTGGATGATTTTGTCAAGGTGAATGACAAAGAAGCATTCAATACTGCAAGAGCTCTTATTCGCGAAGAAGGACTATTAATTGGAGGTTCATGTGGCTCAGCTATGTTTGCAGCCTTAAAAGCAGCAAAATCGCTCAAAAAAGGGCAAAATTGTTTAGTAATACTTCCTGATAGTATCAGAAATTATATGAGAAAGTTTCTTTCTGATGATTGGATGAAAGAAAATGACCTTGTTTAAATTATTTTTTTAATTTCTATTGCAATCTTTCTACTTACACCAAGCTTGTAAGATAACGCTTTATCTGATAGATCTTTCATGTCACTGATATTTTGAAATCTCTTATATATTTTTTCAACTGTTTTCTTTCCAACTCCAGGAATATCTTCAAATTTTGATTTCGCAATACCTTTAGTTCTTTTTTGTCTTTGAAATGTAATTGCAAACCTATGTGCTTCATCTCTTAACTGTTTTAAAATATTTAAGGCAGGTGAATTTTTAGCAATGCGTAGAGAATCTTTTTGTTCTGGTAAAAATAACTCTTCTAAGCGTTTTGCAAGTGCTACTATTGGTAAATCAAGTTTTAATTCTTTAAGTGATTCCAAAGCAGCAGATAACTGTCCTTTTCCACCATCAATCAGTACAAGATCAGGTAACGTATTTTTTTCATTTAATTGGCGTTTGTATCGTCTAAATACCACCTCTCTCATTGATTCAAAATCATCTACTTTATCAACATTAATGTTATATTTTCTATAGGCACTTTTAAACGGTCTGCCGTCTTTAAATACTACCATAGAAGCTACTGTATCCGTGCCTCCTAAATGAGATATGTCGAATGCTTCAATCAGTCTAGGTGGTTTTTTAAGATTTAAGATATCTTTTAATTCATTTAATAATTTTGGAATGTAATCTTTGCGCTTTTCAATATTCAACAACCATTCATTTAGTAATAATTTTGCATTTCGATTAGCAAGTTTTAATTCCTGAAGCTTCACTGCCCGTTTGGGGACATGAAATACTACTTTTCTTTCTGCTTTTTCTGATAACCAAGATTCGAGTTCGTTGGATTCATCAGGTAGTTCAGGAAAATAAATTTTATTAGGGATATAAGCTGCATTCATATAAAAATTAATTACAATAGTTCTTAAAATATTGTCAAGTGATTCATCAGAATCTAAAGAAATCTTTTCTCTACTTAGAATTCTTCCCTCTCTTATTCGTAAAATGACAACTACAAAGTGTTTATCTTTATTTTGATAACCAATAACATCTCTATTAGAAAAGTCAGCCTCCAATTTTCTTTGACCAACTTTAAATGAATTAATAGCCTTTATTTGATCTCTTACTCTAGCAGAGTCTTCATACATCATTTTTGAAGTATAATAATCCATTTGCTTTGAAAGTTTATCTTCAACACTCTTAGTTTCTCCCTTCAAAAACGAAATCATATCAGCTACCATATCTTGATACTCATTCTCTGTTATTGTTCTAATACCTAATCCATTTTTTAAAACCAAGGGTTGTTTCGATTCCTCATCAATCTCATTTAGCTCTATATAACAATTTCTTATTGGAAATGCCTTGTATAATACATCTACTAACTTTCTCATGGACTTGACATCCGTATAGGGTCCAAAGTATTTTGATTTATCATTAAATATTCTTCTTGTTATAAATACCTTGGGAAATTGTTCATTGGTTATTTTTAAATATGGAAATGACTTATCATCTTTTAATTGAACATTATACCTTGGTTTAAACTTTTTGATTAAAGTTGCTTCAGTAATAAAAGCATCAGCTTCATCTTGACAAACAATCCACTCAAAATCTTCAATTCTTTTCAATAAAGATTGTTCTTTTGGCGTTCTGTAAGATTTTTTTTGAAAATAGGACTTTACCCTATTTTTTAGGTTTTTCGCCTTACCAATATAAATAATTTTGCCATTTTTATCTTTGAATTGATAAATACCGGGTTGTTTAGGAAGGCCTAAAATTTTGGACTGTATACTAATTTTATGATCTCCAAAATGTTCTAGTAAAAAGAACTAAAACTGCAAAAATTTCTAATCTTCCTAAAATCATTCCAAACATCATAAGATACTTACCCGCTATATGCATGCTGTCATAATTATCCATGGCTCCATATTCTCCGATTGACGGACCAATATTACCCATAGCTGAAGCAGCTGCTCCGATGGAAGACTCTAAATTATCTCCTAACATTACAAAAATGATAGATGCTAAAAAGAAGAATAGAACATAGAATAAGAAAAATGCTAACGTTTTTCTTATAAGCTCGTCTGACAAAACTTTCTTACCAATTCTAACAGGAATTATTGCTTTTTCATGAAGAGCTCTTTTTAATTCAACTCTAACATATTTATACAAAGCTACAATTCTGATAATTTTAATACCTCCGCTCGTTGAACCGCCCATTGCTCCTGTAAACATCAAAATATATAACAAGTACTGTGAAATAAATGGTGTCCAACTACTATAATCCGTTGCAGTATAACCAGTTGTTGTAATAATTGATACAGTCTGAAAAGCAACATCCAAAGGAGAACTATTACCCTCATTGATAAAGCTAAAAGAAAGAATTAGACCCGTAAATAATATACATGCAAGAATATAGTATTGAAACTCCCTGTCTCTTTGATAAGACTTTAGCCCAAGATTTACTGATCTAAAATGTAAAGCAAAATTAGTACCAGTAATTAACATAAAAACTAAGATAACTGATTTAACATAATTACCTTGTCCGTTAATACTATCATTAAAGGTTGAAAATCCTCCTGATGGCATTGTTGTCATTGCATGGCATATAGCATCAAAAAAAGACATACTATATGACAATAAAAGAAATAGAGCTAATGTAAACCCAATATAAAATTTGAGAAGTAATCTAGCAGTATCTTTTATTCTAGGAGTTATTTTTTCAGATGAAGGACCTGGGTATTCTAAATTAAATATTTTCTCCCCAGATACTCCAAGCAATGGTAACAAAGCTATAGTAAAAATAACAATTCCAAGACCACCAAACCATTGTAAAAACGAACGCCATAAAAGTATACTTCTTGGCATACTTTCAATATCAGTCAAAATGGTTGCACCTGTGGTAGTAACTCCAGAAACAGCTTCAAATAATGCATTCGAATACCCGCCAAAAGCATCCGATAAATGAAATGGTATTGAACCAAAAAGTGCAGCTGATATCCAGCACATTACAATAACTAAAAAAACGTCTTTATTTGAAAAAGATTTAGCTTTTCTTGATAAATACCACACTGGTAAAGCACATAAAATTGCAATTATAGAAATCTTAAAAAGGTATAAATTTGAAGAATCATAATATTCTAAAGTTGCAGGAATCAAAAGAAATACAGATAACACTGCAATTAATATTGATAAAAGTCTAAATGTTGGTCTAAGACTCATTATTCAGATTTAAAGATTTTACTTACTTCCCTTATTTTTGAGTTAATGCAAAATATTAAAACGGTATCGTTTTCCATGATTTGAAAATCACCAGATGGAATCTTAATATGCCCATTATGATTTACCAAAGCTAAAATACATCCGTGAGGAAGATTTAAATTTGAAACAGGTAATCTTGAGGCTTTAGAATCTTTTTCTGCAATTAGTTCAATTGCTTCCATATCTAATGAACTAAAAAGTTGAATAACATGTTCTTTTTGATCTATCCTAATAGACTTGATTACTGCATTTACACTAACATTATTTTTACTTACAATTGAACCAATTCCTAGATCGGACATATTTTTAACATAATCTGGATTAGTAACATGAATAATTGAGTGTTTAACCTTTAATTGTTTAGCTAAAATTCCAGCTAATAAATTTAACTGTTGGTCATCTGTGACTGCTACAAATGAGTCAGCTTCTGAAATATTTTCTCCTCTCAAAAATTCAATATCAGTAGCGTCTGAATTCAAAACTATTGTTTTATCTAAATCATTTGCAATTTGTGTTGCTTTTTCTTTTGATTTTTCAATAAGTCTAACAGACATATCATCCTCAAGCATTGAAGAAACTAGTCTTCCAATTTTACTTGCACCAGCAATCATAACTCTTTTTGAATCTGAATTTTTAATACCAAGTGTATCAAGTAGCGAATTAAGGTTTTTTGACTTTAGAAAAAAGAAAACATAATCTTCTGGTTCAAATTTAAAAGTAGTTGAGGGTATTGTCATTTTTTCCCCCCTAATTACCGCAACAATCAAACTTTTGAAATCTTCATTAGACTTATGAAATTCCTCGACTGTCATGCCAGCTAGTTTCGAACGATGATTTATTTTTTTTGAAAATAATACAGCTTTACCACCCTCAAACTCGTAAAACTTATCAGCATAAGGATGTTTTACCAATCTAATTATTTCTTTTGCAACCTCTTTTTCAGGATGAATTACCATATCTACCCCAAATTTTTCAGGGGGAATAGCGTTTCCATTTCTAGAGTAGTCTAAATCTCTTAATCGAGCAATTATTTTTTTTGCTCCCAAATTATGACATTGTAATGAAGAAATTAAATTTGTTTCATCTGAATTGGTTAGACAAAATACATAGTCAGCATCGGCTACATTAACATCTTTTAGAAGTTTTTCGTCTGATCCATTGCCCTGATTTACAATAACATCTAAATGTTCATTTGCTCTAGAACACTTTACATGATCAATATCAATAACTGATATGTCGTAATCAAGCTCACTAAGTGATTTTGCGACGTGAAAACCTACTTCACCAGCGCCTATAATAACAATTTTCATTTATGGAGATAAATCTATAAAAAATTAATTCAAAAACAATACAAATTCGGCTATTTTTTTCTAAAAATTTCAGCACCAACATTTGTTAATTTTTCTTCAATCTTATCATAACCCCTATCAATGTGATAAACTCTGCTTATTTTTGAAGTACCTGAGGCACACAAAGCGGCAATGATTAATGCTGCAGATGCTCTAATATCTGTTGACATTACATCTGCTCCAATTAATCTTCTACCACCTTCAATAATAGCAACAGAGTCTTCCAGCTTTATATTGCACCCTAGACGATTTAACTCCATTATATGTGTAAATCTATCATAATAAATATTTTCTTTTATTGTAGAATTACCTTTTGCTAAACACATTAACATCATCCATTGAGCTTGTAAGTCTGTTGGAAAACCAGGATATTCATTGGTCTCAATGTTTGTGGATAATATATTACTTACATTTGCTCTAACAACTATTGAGCTATCTTTTACTTCTAATTCAATATTGGCTTTTTGAAGGCATTTTATAACACTATCCAGGTGTTCGGGGATGATATTTGATACTTCAACTACACCTCCAACAGCTGCGGCGGCAATTAAAAATGTTCCTGCTTCAATTCTGTCTGGAATAACAGAAATATTTGAAATAGAATTTAGAGATGTAACTCCCTTTATAGTGAGAGTATTAGTTCCAATTCCTGAAATATTTGCTCCCATACTGTTTAACATTTCACATAACTGTTGAATTTCAGGCTCTGATGCAGCATTAGTTATAGTTGTTGTACCTTTGGCAAGTATTGCAACCATAACTATATTTCCAGTAGCTCCAACCGATATTTTAGGAAAATGAATTTTATTTCCAATCAAATTACTTCCATCAGCAATTACATAACCGTTCTCAATTGAGATTTTTACACCTAATGCCTTAAGTCCGTCCAAATGAAAGTCTACAGGTCTTGGACCCCATGCACAACCTCCAGGAAGAGATACTTTTGCATTGCCAAACCTTGCTAATAAAGGTCCAAGAACATAAAAAGATGCTCTCATTGTTTTAACCAAATCGTAAGGTGCAAATGGATTATCAAGTTTTGATGAATCAACAGAAATTGAATTATCAGATTCAAAATTTACATCTGCTCCCATTTTTTTTAATAACTTAGACATTGTTATTGAGTCTGATAGTGTGGGAACATTAGATATTTTTAATTTACCCTGATTTAAAATAGAAGCTGCCATTAGGGGAAGTACTGCGTTCTTCGCTCCACTTACCTCAATAACACCATTAAGTGTTTTTAATCCGTGAATTTCAAAATAATCCATTATTGCACTACGCAAAAAGCTACAGCATAGTTCCCGTCATGTGAAATTGAAATATCTACGACTGAGTCGTTATTAAGATCAACTCCTGGCTTACCACTAGCATAGTTAAAGATCTCAATCGATTTAAAGGTTAGTTTGGAAGGATGATGAGGTGTTGAAGTAGCTTTTCTTATTGCTTCCTTAGCTGCAAATCTACCTGAAAAGAACTGCGCTTCATTTTGTCTTGATTGCGCTTCTTTTATTTCATTAGGAGAAAAAATTTTTTTTAAAAATCGTTCTCTTTTTGAAGAAGTTAAAATTTCTTTGATTCTATCAATGGATACGATATCAATGCCGGTAGACATATTATTTTTCATTTTCAGCTTCTATAATATCTATTAATTCTGAAATATCATCAATATCCCAATTTGCCCCAGAATCTTTTACTCCAAAAGTATCACCATATCTAGCAAAAATCGTTTTTATTCCTAGACTATTTGCTCCAACAACATCTCTTTCAGGCCAATCTCCAATCATGACTACTTCTTCTTTATTTAAACCTAATTTTTCTAAAACAAGATTAAATGGTTTTGGAGAAGGTTTTCTTTCATTTGAGTCATCAAAAGTAATAACTGCATCAAACATATGGTGTAGATTTAAATAATAAATTCTCATCCATGCTTCTCTACTAGGAGCATCAGATACTATGGCAAGCTTAATTCCAGATTTCATAAGATGATTCAACGTTCGGTGGACATTGGGATATGCTTTTAAATTGGCCTCTTTTCCCCTTCTGTATGCTACAATGGCTGCTGCAAGGTATTTGTTATCAACGTAACCAATTTTATCGTTTAAAAACTTATCAAAAACTTGTTGATGCTCCCATCCTTCAGCTTCATAAATTAACATAACTTTCTTGTAGGAATCTTCAATATTAATTTCAAGACCAGCTTCTTTCATTGACAAGAGAGCGTTCATTACCGCCTCTCTTTTCATTTTTATAAAATCTAAAAGTGTGTTATCTAAATCAAATATTACAGCTTTGATCATTGCTCATATTTTTCAGGATTTCTTACACGATCAATTTCATATTCCGCCATCTTTCTCCAATCGCGGTCATTTCGAGCTCTTTCAAAATGATTAATAGATGCATTTTTATTTCCTGAGCCACTACAATATTCAGCTATTCCGAGTTCAAACCAACCCCCACCAAAATTCTTTTTAAGATCTGTAGATTCTAGGGCTGCTTCTTTAGCGGATTCGCAGTCACCAAGCTTATTGTACGCTTCTGCTAAATGAAACCATGATAAATGTTCTTTTGGTGCAATTTCAACAGCTTTTGATAATGCTTCAGCTGATTTTTCAAAATTTTCGATTTTCGCATAAGTAATTCCAAGAGAATGATATGCAAATGAATAATTTGGCTTTACATCAATAGCCTTTTGAAAGCTTGAAATAGCTTTATCAAATTCTTCAGTATCAATATAAATATCCCCTAAACTTTTGTGAGCCTTGTAGTATTTACTATTTAAGCGAACTGTCTCTTTAAAAGAATTCATAGCATTTTCAATGTCGCCGTTTTCTTTGTAAGCAAGACCTAAACTATACCAACCCTTGTCGTAAGTTTTCTTAATATCTAAAGCCTTTAAATAGTTTTCAATAGCCATAGATAAATTTCCCATCTTTCTTTGAAGAACTCCAATTTGAAAATGTGCTTGATAAATCCTAGAATTTATTGAAAGAACCTGATTATATTTTGTCATCGCTGATTCAAGATTACCATTTTTATAATCCTGGTTGGCACTGTTATAAAGTTTTTTTGCGACATTTGAAATTGATTTTTTAGATTTGTCATACCCAGAATCTACTTGAAGAGATTTTTTATAAAAATCAACTGCTGTCATAAATTCTTTTTTTCCTTCATAAGCTTTTCCTGTGCCGTACAAAGATTCCGTAGAATTTGGAACGCTTTTGAGAACATCACCAAAACCTTCAATTGCATCATCAAATCTTCCATCTTGAACTGCTCGATTAGCGTTATTTCTCTTATTTCTTAAATTATTAAGTCTATCAAACTCTGATCTGAACTTTTCATTTGACTTATCTGCATCAATTGCCGCTCTAATCTTTTCTCCAGCTAGCTCAATATTCCCAGCTGAAAGAGCTTTTTGAGATTCTTCATATAATGCGACTGCTGAAGTTTGAGCATATAAAGCAGAACAAGTTAAAAGTACTATAATGAAATTTTTCATTTTATCACCTTATGTTTATTTCAAATTTTTTCTTAATCTAATAATTCTTTTAAAAATAATGTTCAAAAAATATTTGTGCCGAAGGCGGGACTTGAACCCACACAGAGTTTCCTCCACTAGCCCCTCAAGCTAGCGTGTCTACCAATTCCACCACTTCGGCAAAAATTAGTTAGACGAGTCATCCTCAGGAATTAACTCTCCCGCTGATGGAAGAGAAAATTCTTGTGGAATCATTTCATCAGTCTGTCTTGATTCAGCATCTTTTTGCAATATCGATTCTGATGATGGATTAGACTCTCCGCTCAAAGCACCAATAAGCATTGCTAAACCAATAAAAGCAATACCTAAACCTGTCGTTAATTTTGTAATAAAATCATTAGCTCCAGATGATCCTAACATAGAATTTGCTGTACCGCTCATCATCGAGTTTAAGCCTCCTTGACCAGACTGCATCAAAACAACTACAATCAAAAGAATGCTAATAATTGTATGAATCGTTATTAAAAATTGAACCATATTACCTCATTTTATTTAACATATTTTTAAATTTTTCAAAATCTGCACTAGCGCTACCAATTAAAAACCCATCTAACAATGAAATTGATGATAACTCTTCAACAGAATTTTCGTCAACTGACCCTCCGTAAAACAAACGAATATTAGGTCTATCTTCATCGGAATATAACTCTTTTATTAAATTATTTATATATGAAAGAACATCTTCTATATATTGCTTAGAAGCAACTAATCCAGTTCCAATTGCCCATACAGGCTCATAAGCTATATCAAGATTTTTTCCTTGAATTTGATTTGGTAAAATAGATAACTGTTTTTTGATTACTTCAAAAGTTTTGTTTTCTTCTTTTTCATTAAGAGTTTCACCAATACAAAGAATTGCTGAACCTATTTGATCTAAACAATTATTAAGCTTTTTCTTAATTAATTCATCATTTTCATTAAAAATAGTTCTTCTTTCAGAGTGACCTACAATACATGAGTCTACTTTATGAGATGTTATGGAGTTGGAACCAGTAACAGCTCCAGAAGTTAGTATATCGCAATCTTGCATTCCAATTTTAATATTATCAAACTCTTTAGCTAAATCTTGAATAATATTTATAGCTACATGACTTGGAAAAATCATGATATCAAACTCTGAAAAAAGGTCTTTATTAGCATTTATTTTTAACATGAATTCTCTGGATTCATTGCTATTAAGATACATTTTCCAATTTGCAGCAAATATTTTTTTATTCATTTTTTCAACATCTCCAACGCTGGAAGTGTTTTACCTGATAGCATTTCAAGACACGAACCTCCTCCAGTAGATACATGAGAAAATTGCTCAATCAAACTATTATCATAATTTCTTATAGCTGCTACAGTATCTCCACCTCCAACAATTGAAGTTAATTGGTTTTCTATGATAGCATCAACAATTCTATTTGTTCCCACTGCAAAATTAGGATTTTCAGCTACTCCTACAGTACCATTCCAAAGTATAGTTTGTGATGAAGATATAATATTAGTAAATAGCTTTATTGATTTTTCTCCAATATCCTCACAGAACATATTATCTGGAATATTTTTAGCATCAGCATAGGTAATGTTGCCTGAGCCGAATGAATCTAACTCTCCTGTAAAATCTATCGGAAGTATAATATTGGTTCCTCTTTTAGAAGCTTCTTTTAATAAATTTTTTGCAACATTAATCTTATCCTTTTCTGCTAATGACATACCAATTTTATAATCCAATGCAAGTAAAAATGTATTTGCCATAGCACCACCAATAATAATATTATCTGCAAGATCTAAAAATTTTTCGATTACAGCAATCTTTGTATCAATTTTCGCACCTCCAATAATTAAGGTGAGTGGTTTGGAGGGATTTGACAGCTTTTTAGAAAGAAATTTTATTTCCTGTTCTATTAAAAGACCTATTCCCTTTGTTGCAAAGTGCTTTGTAATTCCTGAGTTTGAAGCGTGATTTCTATGAGCAGTTCCAAAAGCATCGTTAATATATATAGAGCCATGTTTAGCTAGTTGTGAAGAAAAATCTGAATTATTTTCAATTTCTTCATTATAAAATCTTAAATTTTCTAGTAAATGTATTTCACCATCTTTAAGATTTTTAGAAACATCAATAGCATCTTCGGATATACAATCTTCAGAAAATTTTATTGGTACTTCTAATAATTCAGCTAGCTTTTCTCCTGCAGGAATAAGAGAATATTTACTATTAACCTTTCCTTTTGGTCTTCCCATATGAGACATCAAGACTACCTTTGCTCCCTGATCTAAACAATACTTAATAGTAGGAATTGATTTAAGTATTCGATAATCATCTGTTACTAATTCATTTTCTACCGGGACGTTATAATCAACCCGAATGAGAACAGTTTTCCCAGATGTTGTATTAGACGACTTAAAATCTATTGTAGAAATCTTACGCAACATGACCGCATAAGATACAAATTAAATTAAACAATTCCTTGGTCTATCATTGAATTAGCAACTCTTACAAATCCACCGATATTGGCACCATCAACATAATTAATAAAGTCTCCTTTATTGCCATATTGCACACATGTAGCATGTATTCGTGCCATAATACCTTTAAGAAGACTATCAACTTCTTCGCTCTTTAGTGGCATTCTAGTGCTATTTTGACTCATTTCAATTCCAGAAACTGCAACTCCACCAGCATTAACTGCTTTACCGGGACCAAACAATATTTTCTTTTCAATGAAATGTTCAACTGCTTCAGTCGTAGAAGGCATATTTGCTCCCTCAGCAACAACAAAACATCCATTTTTTGTAAGAGTTTTTGCATCTTGCTCATTTAATTCATTTTGGGTAGCACAAGGTAAAGCAATATCACATTTTACTTCCCAAGGAGTTTTTCCTTCGACAAAATCAACATTATATTTCTTAGCATATTCTGAAATTCTTGCTGAACTATCCTCTTTTAATTTCTTAACAAATTCAAGTTTTTCTTCAGTGATACCTTCAGGATCATATATATAACCTGAAGAATCTGATAAAGTAACCGGTTTTCCTCCTAATTGGATTAATTTTTCACACGCAAACTGTGCTACATTTCCAGAACCTGAAATTGTTGCAACTTTACCAGATATAGATTCATTTCTAGATTTGAGCATCTCTTCGACAAAGTATACTGTACCATATCCAGTTGCTTCAGGACGAATTAAGCTTCCTCCCCAATCAGTCTTCTTTCCAGTTAAAACTCCAGAAAATTCATTTCTAATTTTTTTATACTGGCCAAACATAAAACCAATTTCTCTACTACCTACTCCAATATCTCCGGCTGGGATATCTGTATTATGACCTATATGTCTTGATAATTCTGTCATAAAAGATTGACAGAACTTCATAATCTCATTGTCAGATTTTCCTTTAGGATCAAAATCTGATCCACCTTTACCACCACCCAAATTTAATCCAGTAAGGCTATTTTTAAAAATTTGTTCAAATGCAAGAAACTTTAAAACTCCTTGGTTAACAGTAGGATGAAATCTCAAACCTCCCTTATATGGTCCAATAGCCGAATTAAATTGTATTCTGTAACCTAAATTAACATGAACACTGCCATTATCATCTAACCAGGGAACTCTAAACATAATTACTCTTTCTGGGGTAACAATTCTTTCTAAAATATTGCCGTCTATATAATCCTGATTTTGTTGAACAGTATCCCAAATAGAACCAATCACTTCTTCAACAGCTTGTAGAAATTCTTTTTCATTAGGAAATTTTGCATGAACGCTGTCTAAAAAATCTTGTTTTGATTTGTATTTCATTGAGTTAGTTATCTCCTATTTAATTCGTCAATGAATGAAATTACAAAACATTAAAAAAAAGCAAAGAGTTTTTTAAAAAAAATTAAAAAAATAAAATAATTTAGACATTTAATTCTGAGTGATATAACTTTAGCCGTTTATGGCGGAGTAGCTCAGTTGGTTAGAGCAGCGGAATCATAATCCGAAGGTCGGGAGTTCAAATCTCTCCTCCGCTACAAAAGCATTAATTAGATTTATTTCCTCTTTTGTAAGCACTAATTCGTAATATTCATTACTATATTTTTTATTATAATTGGGATCATGTTGTATATTTTGATTTGGGATGTGAATATGAGAACTTTTTCCCTTATTTAAAGATTGTGAATGTTGAATTATTTCATCAGAAACCTCTAATTCAAGCCATTTTAATACATTTGTAATTTCTTTAATAGGATCAGTAGAAAATTCTTGCTGTGAAAAAAAATATAAGTTTTTGTTTAAATTTATACTGTTTATGTAATTGTAAAACAATTCATAAAATTGTATTGCTCCTATCACATTGCTTGATATTTTATCACTAGTTTTAAATTTTAAAGATTTTATACTGTTTGGTGGAAAAAAATTTATTAAGTCTTCAAATTCTTTAAAGTCCCACTTCATTCTTTTGAAACTAGCAGCAAGAGGCATTAAAGGCCTGTAACAAATTATTACTTTATGATTTAAGCATAACTCTTTTGTGCTAAATAATAGAAATGGATCTTTTATCAATAATTGATTAGTACTTGAGCTTTTTTTAGCCTTGAAATAGGACAAAGAACTTTCATTACCAAAAAAAGTTTTAAAAATTCTCTTTGCTAAACTATCATTCTTTAAATATCCTTTCTTAAAACTAGATTGAAATTGTATAAGATTATTAAACATAGATTGAAATTGTTCGACAGAAATATTCTTTCCAGGATAAGGGTAATTGAATTTGACATCAATTATACCCTGGTTCGCGTTAAATGGCTCATAAATCATCGAAAAACCATTAATAGATGCCAGTACACTACCTAAGGGGGTTGTTCCTGATCTTGGTATACCAGAAATGATTATTGGTTTTTTGATATTTTTCATATTTTTAGGATAATGTTATCATCTAAAAATAAAGAAAAAATATATATAAAATGTATCGAAAGTATTAAAAGCACATCCGAAAGTAATAAGCTTAAATTTATCTCAAAATTGCTTTTTGAATCGTTTGAAAGTTGGATTTTTTGTGGTTTTTATTTTGAAGAAAATGATAAACTTTTTGTATCAGAATATTGTGCAAACAAAATACCTTGCAGTCCTATTAATTTTGATGGAGTCTGTGGTACCGCAATTCTAAAGAACAAAATTCTAAACATTGAAAATGTAAATAATTTTGAAGGTCACATTGTATGTGATGAAAATAGCAAATCAGAACTTTGTATACCCTTTAAAATCAATGAAATAAATTACGTTCTAGATGTTGATTCAAACATACATCAAGCTTTTTGCGAAATTGATGAAAAATTTTTAGCTAAAATAATTAAAGAAATCTGACTATTCTTTAATTTCTTCTTCAACCAGGGAATCTTCAACTACATCTACTACTTCTTCAGTGTCGAAATTAAATTTATCTACAAATTCAATTAAAGATATTTTAGCGGCATCATTTACCCTTGATCCGAGCTTAATAATTCTAGTATAACCACCAGGTCTATCAGTATAGCTTGGAGCTATAACATCAAAAAGAGTCTTTACTGCATCATCATTATGAATTTTTTTCAAAACTTCACGTCTATTATGAACAGTGTGATTTTTAGCTTTTGTTACCATTGGTTCAATAAATTTTCTTAACTCTAAAGCTTTTTGATGTGTTGTTTTTATTCGCTTATGTTCAATTAAAGAACTAGCTAAATTAGACATCATGGCTTTCCTATGAGCAGACAATTTTCCAAATTTTCTTGATGATATTCTTTTTCTCATTATGCTTCGTCTTCAGTGTAAGGACTAGTGTCCATTCCAAACTTTAATCCCATTGTCTCAAGTTTTTCAATAAGCTCGTTTAACGACTTTCTTCCGAAATTCTTATATTCAAGCATTTCAGCTTCGTCCTTGTCAACTAGCTCTCCAATCAACGTAATACCAGCTGCTTCAAGACAGTTATGACTTCTTACTGATAGTTCCATTTCATCAATAGATGATTCAAGCAGTTTACGAATTTGTAGAATTTCTTCACTAACTGGTTTATCTATTTCAAGAATTGATGGATTGCTTATAGAATTTATTATATTGTAATGCTCTGATAAAACAGAAGAACAATAACTTACAGCATCAATTGGAGTGATTGATCCATCTGTAGTAACATTCAATGAAAGCATTTCTGTGTCCTCTTTTGCTCCTGGGAGTGGAGAAACATTAAAAGATACTTTTGTTACTGGATTAAAAATACTATCAATTGGTATCATACCAACAGGTGAATTATTTAATTTATTTTCTTCGCTAGATTTATATCCCTTTCCAATTCCAAGTCTCAATTCAACTTCAAGTGTTGTACCTTTTGCAATATCAGTAATGTGATGATTTGAATTTAAAATGGTGAAATCATTGCTGGCAGCCTGTATATCAGCAGCTGTGAAGGCCTTAGGACCTTTAACTTTCAAAAAAATTGGTTCTACTTTACTCTCAAACAAGTGAAAGCGAACACCTTTTAAGTTCATAATAATATCTGCAACATCTTCTGTTACCCCATCGATCGTAGAAAATTCATGATGAGCACCTTCAATTTTAACATTTGTAATCGCAGCACCAGGTACAGCTGTAAGAAGAGCCCTTCTCAAAGAATTACCAATTGTAATTCCATAACCTCTATCTAGAGGTTTTATGGTAAAATTACTCGAATTATCATCAGTAACTTTATGTGAAATTTTAAATTTTAAATCATTGCTCATGTTTCTTCCTTTATCTTGAATAATATTCAACAACTAATTGTTCGTTCATAGTCAAATCAATTTCATCTCTTTCAGGGAAACTAATAAATGTTCCTTCCATTTTTGACTTGTCAACTGATAACCATGATATATTTAAATCACCTTTAACCATTTTAATTGAATTTAAAATAATATCTAATTTTTTACTTTTATCTCTTACAGTAACAGAATCACCAGGCTTTAATCGGTAAGAAGCTATATTAACTTTTTTATTGTTTACTAGAAAATGACCATGACTTACCAATTGCCTTGCAGCTGGTCTTGTTGGAGCAAACCCAAGCTTGTATATAACATTATCTAGCCTAGACTCAAGCATCACAAGAAGATTTAATCCAGTTTCACCTTTCATTTGAGATGCTTTTTTAAAATAATTTCTGAACTGTTTTTCAAGCATTCCATAAGTAAACTTAATTTTTTGCTTTTCTTGTAATTGTACTGAATATGTAGAAAATCTTTTACCTGACTTTCCATGTTGACCTGGACCGTAACCTTTTTTTGATAACAATCTATCAAACTTAGGATTTCCAAAAATATTTACTCCTAGTTTTCTTACAATTTTACCCTTAGGTGTATTTAATTTTGCCATAATTTATACTCTTCTCTGTTTTTTAGGTCTACATCCATTATGCGGCAGAGGTGTAACATCAGATATTGATGTAACCTGAAGTCCTGCAGCAGATAAAGCTCTAATAGCTGATTCTCTTCCAGCGCCTGGACCCTTAACTCTCACGGCTACAGTAGTCATACCCATACTTACCACTTCACTAGCTACTTTCTCTGAAGCAACAGTTGCTGCATATGCAGTATTTTTTCTAGAACCTTTAAAACCTGCCTTTCCTGCTGTTGCCCATGCAATTACATTACCAAATTCATCTGAAACAGTTATATTTGTATTGTTAAATGTTGCTTTAATGTGAACAACACCATTTGGATTAATCTTTTTCTTTTTCTTACTAGATCTAGCCTGCGTAGCCATATTATACTGCCTTCTTACCTAACGAAATTGTTTGTCTTTTTTTGCTTCTTCTTGTACGAGAATTGGTTTTGGTTCTTTGACCTCTTGCTGGTAAAGATTTTCTATGTCTAACACCTCTATAGCTTCCAATATCTTGTAATCTTTTAACATTTTTTAAATTTTCACTTCTAAGCTCACCTTCGATAAGAAGCTTAAGATCAACAATAACTTTTCTGATTTCATCTTCTTGCTTTGATGATAAATCAGTTACACGAGTGTTAGGATCAACTTTAGCTTGCTCACAAATATCAAGAGCGGTCTTTAAACCAATCCCGTGAACATATCTTAAAGAATATGCTACCTTTTTATCCTTTGGTATATCTACACCAGCTATTCTAGCCATTATCCTTGCCTCTGTTTAAATCTAGGGTTCTTCTTATTGATAACGTAAATACGTCCTTTTCTTCGAACGATAATACAATCTCTACTTCTTTTTTTAACTGACGCTCTTACTTTCATAATTACTGCCTAAATGTTATTCTACCTCTAGTTAAGTCATAAGGAGACAATTGTAAATCAACTTTATCTCCTGGAAGCATTTTAATAAAGTGCATTCTCATTTTACCACTCACATGGGCTAAAACTTCATGCTCTTTACCTCCAAGATTTATTGTTACTCTAAACATTGCTCCAGGTAAAGCTTCTTTTATAGTTCCTTCTACTTCTATAGACTCTTGTTTTGCCATTTTTTTTTAAGTTAAAATTCTGGGTTGGAACTTAGTAATAAGAATTGAATGTTCAAAGTGCGCACTTGAACTACCATCTTTTGTTCTTATCGTCCATCCATCACTGTCAGTTTTAATATGTCTAGATCCAACATTTACCATAGGTTCAATAGCTAAACACATTCCTTCTTTCAATACCACATCTAAATCTGGAGTTGCAGGAATAGAAAAATTTGGAACTTGGGGTTTTATGTGTAACTGCCTTCCAATTCCATGACCAACTAACTCTCTAACAATTGAGAAACCTTCAGATTCAACATATTCTTGAATTGAATTACTTATATCAAATATTTTATTTCCAACTAAAGCATTTTGAATCCCAATATCCAATGCTTTTTTTGTAACATCTAATAATTTTTGCTTTTCATCAGAAATTTTTCCTACAGCAATCGTTCTTGCGGAGTCGCTATAAAAATCATTTTTTATTACTCCACAATCAATACTTATAATTTGTCCTTCCTTGAGGATTATGTTTTTAGGAATTCCATGAACAATCTCATCATCAATAGAAACTGTAAGAGTGGCTGGAAATCCTTCATACCCCTTAAATGCAGGTTTGGCATTACATGAAATGATATAGTCTTCAGCAATCTTATCTAACTCAATAACTGATTGGCCTGGAAAAATATTTTTTTCTACCTTATTCAAGGTGTCAGAGAGAATCTGGCAACTTTCAGACAAAGCTTCTACTTCAAGGTGATTATTAATATCAACCACGTCTACTTCTAACCTTTCCTTTTGTTAAAAAACCATCATAATGTCTTGATAGCAAATGGGACTCTATTTGACTTAAGGTGTCTAGTCCAACACCAACAACAATAAGTAAACTAGTTCCACCAAAAAATGAAGCATACGCATAATCAAGTCCTGCAAATTGTTGAAGAAAGTATGGCATTAGAGCTATAAAACCTAAAAAACAAGCACCAGGGAGGGTAACTCTTGTTAAAATATTTTCAATAAACTCAGCTGTCTTTTTACCTGGTTTGACTCCAGGAATGAAACCACCTTGTTGTTTTAAAGTTGAAGATACTTGATTGGGATCGAACTGTAATGCAGTATAAAAATAAGTAAAAAATATAATCAATAAGGCAAACATTGTATTTGAAAACCAATGATCCATAGCGAATAAAGAAATGAAGTTTGATTGAGTTGCATCTTGTCCAAAAAATGTAGCAATAGTTCCTGGAATAAGAATTATAGATTGTGCAAAAATAATTGGAATTACTCCCGCTGTATTGATTTTTAAAGGTAAATAAGTATTTTGACCTCCATATACTTTACGTCCTACAATTCTTCGAGCATATTGAACTGGAACCTTTCTTACGCCCTGCTGAACCAAAATAATCATCATAACTAGAAAAAAGAAAAGCAGCATCAAAAATAATTCAGAGAGAATCCCTCGGACACCCTGTTGAAAGTATGAAATTTCAGAAATTATTACATTTGGAAAAGCTGCTATGATACCAACCATAATAATTAAAGAAATACCATTTCCAATTCCATGTTCGGTAATTTTTTCACCTAACCACAATAATAACATAGTACCAGTTGTAATGCTTACTACAGCAGTAAATCTGAAGAGAAAACCTGGATTTAAAACAATTCCATAGCTTTCAAGTAACAAAGAAATAAAAATAGATTGAACGAAAGCTAGAACCACGGTACCATATCTAGTTATCTGAGTTATTTTTGCTCTTCCGCTCTCACCCTCCATGGCAAGTCTTTGAAAATATGGTAGTGTTGTTTGCAAAATTTGAATAACAATGGAAACAGAAATATATGGCATGATTCCTAAACCAAAGATTGCTGCTTGTCCAAAAGCACCACCAGTAAATAAGTTAAATAAGCCAAAAAATGTATCATTCAAAGATTCCATAGTTTGTCTTAATGCTTCAGGATTTATACCTGGAATTGGCACCTGAGAACCAAGCCTTACAATAACTAGTATTCCTAAGGTAAATAAAATTTTTTTCCTTAGCTCTGGTATTGCAAAAATATTTCTTATTTTTTCAATCACAGGGTAGTAACCTTTCCTCCAGCATCCTCAATTTTTTTTGTAGCTGAATCACTGAATGAAGATGCGGTAACATTTACCGCTTTATCAATAGATCCATTTCCTAAAACCTTTACTGGTGCAAAAATAGATGAAATAAGTCCATTTTTTGACATTACTTCAGCATCAACATTCTTCACTTTAAGCTTAGAAATCTGTGAAAGATTTACTATTTCAAATGTTTTTGCAAAATTAGAATTATTAAATCCTCTCATTGGCACTCTTCTATGTAGAGGCATTTGACCCCCTTCAAACCAAAAACGGTATTTGTGACCACTTCTCTGACCGGCACCTTTATGACCCCTACCGGCAGTGGTGCCTAATCCAGAACCATGACCTCTTCCAACTCTTTTGGATTTTTTAAGTGCGCTTGTTGGTTTAACTAATTTCATACTTCTTCTACCTTTACTAAATAATCAATTTTTTTAATCATGCCCACAATAGCATCATTTGCTTCTAAAATAACTGATTTATTCATTTTAGTTAAACCTAGAGCATCAAGTGTGGCTTTAGCTTTTCTTGAATACCCAATTCTGCTTTTAATTTGTGTTATTTTTAATTGTTTTTTAGCCATTTTAAGTCTCGAAAAGTGTTTTAGGTGTTTTTCCTCTCTTCTTAGCTACATCTCTTACATCTTGTAAGCTAGTTAACGCATTCATGACAGCTTTAGCAACATTCATAGCATTATTAGATCCTAACACTTTTGAATAAATATTATTAATGCCGACTTGTTCCATAATTAATCTTACTGCAGAACCAGCAATAATACCTGTACCATAAGGGGCAGGCTTTAATAAAACTCTGCTAGCGCCATGCTTTCCAATTATTTCATGAGGAATAGTATAATTTATTACTGGAACTTTAACCAAGTTTTGTCTAGCGTTTTCTTTAGCTTTATTAATTGAGACAATTACTTCATTAGCCTTGCCAGAACCAATACCTACATAAGATTTACCATCACCAATTGCTACTAGAGTAGAAAAACTAAATCTTTTTCCACGTGAATTAACCTTAGCAACTCTATTAATTCTAATAACTGATTCTTCTTTTAAATCAAGTTCAGAAAAATTTATCATACTCATTTATGCTCCATTTAAAATTTAAGACCACCTTCTCTAGCCGCTTCAGCTAAAGACTTAACTCTACCGTGGTATCTAAATCCATTTCTATCGAAATAAATTTTATTAATCTTTTTTCCTTTTACTCTTTTAGAAAGAGAAGTTCCAACAAGTGCTGCAAGTTCAGTTTTAGTCACCTTTTTCTTTGAAAACTCTTTTTCTTTTGAAGATGCAGAAACAATGGTCTTTTGATTAAAATCATCAATAATTTGTGCTTCAATGTGATTAGTGCTTTTAAAAATACATAATCTCACTTCATTTTTATTAGCAAAAGCCTTTTTTGATCTTTTTCTTCTTCTTAAGTATTGTTCTTTCTTAAGTTTGAAAGCTCTCATTATTCGCCCCCTCCAACTGTTTTACCTTGTTTAGAGCGAACGTATTCATCCTTATATCTAATACCCTTTCCTTTATATGGCTCGGGCTTCTTTAAAGATCTAATTTTGGCAGCTACTTGACCGACTAACTGTTTATCAGCGCCTTTAATTTCAAGCGTGGTTTTATTTGCAATTGCTTCAATACCAACCGGCAAATCAAATGCAATATCATGAGAAAAACCTAACTGAAATATTAACCTATTGCTCTGAGATTTGACATTAAAACCAACTCCAATAATTTCAAGATGCTTTGAAAAACCATTTGTAACACCTTCAATAGCATTAAAAATTAACTGCCTTGTAGTACCATGCATAGATTTTGCAACTTTATCTTCAGATTTTCTTGAAAGATTCATTACTTTATCATCAATATTGACTGAAATTTCGTCACATAAGTTTACCTTGAGGCTTCCGTTGGGACCTTTAATCATCAACTGACTTTCTTTATTTTCTAAAGAAACACCGTCCGGAATATTAATTAATCTATTTCCAACTCTTGACATATTACCAAACGTTGCAGAGCAACTCTCCTCCAACTTTTAATTCTCTAGCTACTTTATTGCTTACTACTCCTTTAGGAGTTGACAAAACACTGATTCCTAAACCATTTAACACTCTTGGAATTTCAGAGCATGCAACATACACTCTTTTTCCAGGTTTACTAATTTTTTCAATTGTTGTAATAGCAGGAGAGTTTTCATTATATCTGAGATATAATCTAATGTCTTCTTTACTATCTTCTTTATCAACAAAAACAAAGTTATCTATATATCCTTCTTCTTTAAGAACAAGTGATAATCTTTTCTTTAAGGTAGACGAAGGAACATCAACCCATCTCTTTTTTGCAGCATAACCATTTCTAATTCTAGTACAAAAGTCTGCTATTGGATCTGTCATTGACATATATTTCTCCTACCAACTTGCCTTTGTCACACCTGGTAATTCACCCTTAAGTGCAAGCTCTCTAAATGTTATTCTTGATAATCCAAATTTTCTCATATATCCTTTTGGTCTTCCTGATACAGCGCAACGATTTGTTAATCTTGAAGCACTGGAAGATCTAGGAAGTTTTTGCATTTTAATAATAGCTTTTTCTTTCTCTTCATCCGATACATTTGGATTTTTAATTATTGCTCTTAATTCTTTTCTTAATTCAAAATGTCTTTGAACTTTTTTCTGTAAATGAAACTCTCTTACAATTTTTGATTTTTTAGCCATTCTGCTCCTCAATATTGTTTACAACATTTTTTTCCCTTATAGGTAAACCCATAGCTCTCAACAGTTCATAACAAATATCATCATTTGATGATGAGGTTGTAATAATTACATCCATACCTCTAATTGAATCAACTTTGTCATAATCTATCTCAGCAAAAACAACTTGTTCTTTAATTCCAAAACTATAATTACCCATTCCATCAAAAGATTTAAAAGATAAACCTCTAAAATCTCTAGTTCTAGGTAGTGCAACTGCACACAATCTTTCCAAAAACTCATACATAAAGTCTTTTCTAAGAGTAACTTTACAACCAACTGGAAAACCTTTTCTAACCTTAAAATTTGAAATATCCTTTTTGGCAGTGGTAACAACAGGCTTTTGACCAGTTATTAGCATGAGTTCTTCTAATGCAGATTGTAACGCTTTTTTATTATCTTTTGCATTGCCAATACCAATATTCAATGTAATTTTTTCAATTTTTGGGACCTGCATAATGCTCGTAAATTCAAACTTTTTCATTAAATGAGGTCTTACTTCATCTAAATATTTTTTCTTATAATTTGGAACGCTCATCATTTATCCTAATTCTTTGCCGCTTCTTTTTGAAACTCTAACTTTAGATTTATCATCTAATATTTTATAACCAATTCTTGAAGCATCATCACCTTCGAGAGCCATAAGATTTGATATATGTAAAGATCTTTCTCTTTCAGAAAAACCTCCTTGTGGATTTTCTTGAGTTGGACGTACTGCTCTTTTTGTTAAAGCAACACCTTCAACGATCGCACGCTGAGAATGAGGAATTACTTTTAATACTTTTCCCGTCATACCTTTAAAGTTTCCAGAGACAACTTTAACCATCATATCTTTTTTAATTTTCATTATAATACCTCTGGGGCCATTGAGATAATTTTCATGTACCCACCTTCTCTTAATTCTCTTGCTACCGGACCAAAAATTCTGGTTCCTTTTGGCTCATTCTGAGCATTTAATATCACTGCAGCATTATCATCGAACCTTATATAGGATCCATCTCTTCTTCTGACTTCTTTTTTCACTCTAACAACAACAGCTCTAGCAACTTCTCCTTTTTTCACCATACCACCAGGAGTCGATGATTTGACAGAAACAACAATAATATCTCCGATGCTCGCATATCTCTTCTTTGAACCGCCCAATACTTTAAAGCATTGGACAATTTTGGCTCCAGAATTATCTGCTACTTTTAATCTAGTTTCTTGTTGAATCATTTAGTTATCCAATTTTTATTGATTCTCTAACTATTTCTATAACACGCCATCTTTTGTTTTTACTTTTCGGTCTCATTGAAGCAATCTTAACAATATCACCTTCTTTTGGAGAAAACTTGTCACAATCAGCAAAAAATTTGGAGAATTTTTTAACATATTTTTTATATACAGGATGTGGAATTTTACGTTCAACTCTAACTAGAACGGTTTTGTCCATCTTATCACTTACAACTTCTCCAGTGATGATTTGCTTTCTTCCTCTAGTCATTTGAAGCATTATCTCCTCTTAAACCTAATTTAAATTCATTAAGTAATGTTTTTAGTTGTGCAATTTCTTTCTTTAAAAATTTAATTTCTAGAGGGTTTTCTATTTGTTGCATAGACTTTTGAAACCTTAAAGTTCTAAGCTTTTCATAATGTTCTGTTAGCTTTAATTCAGCTGAATTCATATCTAAATCTTGTAGCTCTCTTTTTTTAATCACAATTCTCTTCTTTCAACTATTTTAGTTTTGATTGGAAGTTTATGTGATGCATTATGAAATGCTGCTTCGGCACCTTTTCGATCTACACCTTCAACCTCAAAAAGAATTCTCCCTGGCTTGATAACAGCTACCCAATATTCTGGAGAACCTTTTCCCTTTCCCATTCTCGTTTCAGCGGGTTTTTTTGTAATGGGTTTGTCTGGAAAAATTCTAATCCACATTCTTCCAATTTTTCTAACAACTCTCGTAATTGAGATTCTACATGCTTCAATTTGTCTGCTTGTAATCCACCCTGACTCTATTGCCTTTAATCCGAAAGTACCGAAGGCAACATAATCGCCACCTTTTGTCATTCCTTTTAAATTGCCTCTATGATGTCTTCTATATTTAGTTTTTTTTGGTTCTAGCATGATTGTTTATTTTTTAATTTTTGTTTTTTCTCCATTACAGATCCATACCTTGATACCTAAGGTTCCATACTGCGTATGAGCTTCTGTCAGTACGTAATCAATGTCAGCTCTCAAAGTATGCAAAGGAACTCTTCCTTCTCTAGTCCATTCTGTTCTAGCGATTTCAGCACCGTTCAACCTTCCCCCTACTTGTATTTTAAGACCTAAAACTCCAGCCCTTTGAGCCCTCTGCAATGCCATCCTTATAGTTCTTCTAAAGGCGACTCTTTTTTCAAGTTGTTGCGC
>ENA-OSEY01000647-OSEY01000647.1-marine-metagenome-genome-assembly--contig:-NODE-647-length-24893-cov-8.599210_pt1 | contig 24893 bp, 24 predicted proteins | sample MGYA00248465_ERZ534230 | MGnify/ENA primary metagenome ERZ534230 (study PRJEB26409, sample SAMN06344110) | marine metagenome | isolation source: Sea water from surface | place: Atlantic Ocean:Southern...
ACATCAATGGTAAGTCAAATCAAATCTAAAATGAGTATTTAGTATTTGATATGTTAAAAAATCATTTAATTAATAATAAAAAAACAGTGACAGAAATGTCACTGTTTTTTAATTTCGCACTATGAAAATATTTAGATATACCATATTTTCGATTTTTACTATCCTACTAATAATGTCATGTAGTAGTGATTCTGATGAGGAGCAAAATCAAGTTCCTGAATTTGACAGATCTACAATACTAAAAAATTATGCAGAAAATATTATAATACCAAGGTATGATGATTTCCAATCAGCTCTAGCTAATTTAAAATCTAGTGTAGATGCATATGTTTCAAGCCCACTGGTATCTACGTTTGATAAAATGCACGATGATTGGTTTACAGCCTACAAAAAATGGCAACATATTGAAATGTTTAATATAGGTAAGGCTGAAGAAATAATGTTTTTTAATACTATCAACACTTACCCTATTGATGAGTTAAGAATAGTTGAAAACATAACATCAAATAAATATGATTTGAGCAGCTCTAACGATTGGTCATCCCAAGGTCTAAGTGGTGTAGATTATATGATACATGGTATTGATGATTCAAAAGAAAAAGTAATTCAGAAATACATTGATGATTCTAAGTATGGTGATTATTTAATAAACTTACTTACAATAATGTCTTCAAATACTGATCAAATTGTACAAGATTGGAAAACATATAAAGACTCATTTATTCAATCATCAGGAAATTCAAATTCAAGTTCTTTGAATATGATAACAAATGATTTTGTTTATTACTTTGAAAAGGGATTGAGAGCTAATAAAATTGGAATACCAGCAGGTGTTTATTCAGGAGGAAATACACTGCCTGACAGAGTTGAAGCATACTATTCCTCAAAAAACTCTTTTGAAGATGTTTCAAAAGATTTGGCAAAAGAGGCTTTGCTAGCTTCAGAAAATCTATTCCATGGTAAATCATCCAATGGTGCCTCTGGTGCAAGCTTAAAAACCTACCTTGACTATATTTATAATGCTGATGTAAATAAAGAAAATTTAAGTCCTATTATATCGACTAATTTCCAAAAAGCAAAAGATGCTCTAGAATCATTAGACTCTAATTTTATAAATCAGATAAACAGTGATAAAGTCAAAATGCTAAATGCATTTGATAAATTACAAGCTATAGTCGTAAATATGAAAACCAACATGTTATCATTACTTAGTATTCAAGTTGACTACATTGATGCAGACGGAGATTAAAAACAATTCGTAATTTTCAGCCTTGGAAATTATTAGATCATACATTTCAAAAAAGCAAGAATCCACAAGCTTAGCCTTTTTTAGGTTGAGCTTTGGCTTGTTAATGACTTACAGTATAATTAGGTTTTGGCTGAAAGGTTGGATTAAAGAAATGTATATTGACCCCTCTTTTCATTTTACTTTTTATGGATTTGAATGGGTTAAACCTTTAGAGGAGTATACTTATTTACTATTTATAATTTGTGGATTGTCAGCATTTTTTGTTGCAATTGGTTTCAAATATTATCTTTCTATTATCACCTTCTTTTTATCCTTTACTTACATAGAATTAATGGATAAAACCACCTATCTAAATCATTATTATTTTGTAAGTATCCTAAGTTTTCTTTTAATTTTTCTACCTGCAAATTCATCATATTCAGTTGATTCATATTTAAGTAAAAAATCATTTTCTCACACTCCAAAATGGTGTGTTGATAGTATTAAACTTTTACTTTTTATCGTTTACTTCTATGCTGGGCTGGCAAAAATTAATAAAGATTGGCTTATGGAGGCTCAACCACTCAAAATATGGCTCACAACCGGTAGCTATGATTTACCAATTATTGGATCAAGTTTAATGCAACAAGAATGGTTTCATTATTTTATGAGTTGGGGAGGTATGTTTTATGATTTACTAATTCCATTTATTTTATTATACCACAGAACAAGAATTTTTGGGTTTTTATTGGTTATATTTTTTCACATTTTTACCGTAATCCTATTTCCTATTGGTATGTTCCCCTACATCATGATAATTTCATCATTAATTTTCTTTACATCGAAAACTCATAAAAAAATATTAGAAATCGTAACAAAACCATTTAAAAAAATAATTCATAGTGTTAGAGAAATTGATACTATAAATATTAAAAGAGAAAAATTTGCTATTACGATAGTAATAGTATTTTTTATAATACAAATACTTTTTCCATTTCGATATGCATTGTATCCAGGTGAACTTTTTTGGAATGAACAAGGTTATAGATTTTCGTGGCGTGTAATGCTTATGGAAAAAAGAGGTTATACAACCTTCAAAATTGTTGACAAAGAAAACAAAACATCATTTTATGTAATGAATGATGAGTTTTTAACTGAATTTCAAGAAAGACAAATGAGTTTTCAGCCTGATTTCATTCTTGAATATGCCCATTTCCTTGGTGACCATTACAAAGAAAAAGGTTATAATGACATAGAAGTTTATGCTGAGAGTTATGTTGCTTTAAATGGAAGATTAAGTAAAAAGTTTATTGACCCAACTGTTGATCTATTAAAGGAAGATAGAGGTTTTAAAAATAAAAGTTGGATTATACCACTGAATGAAAAAATTAATAAGTTATAGCGTTTTTTTATTTTACATAAGCTTTAGTTTTGGACAAAACAGAGTCTCAGGATATGTAGTTGATAACAACTCCAATCTTCCGATTGAAAATGTTGCCATTTATGATAATTACAGTGATAAAATTTATTACACTGATAGTGTTGGATTTTTTGATTTTATTAAAAAGGAAAGAACAGTTGAAATTGTTTTTTTTATTGAGGGATACAACTTATTTAGTAAACCTCTGGGAGATGATAATAACAATTTAATAATTAAACTAGATTCAAAGATTGAACAACTGGATGAAGTTGTGGTTAGAGCTAATAAAAAAAAGATTTTTCAAATTAAAAGAATGCAAGACTATGAGGGAACTTCTGTTTTTGCAGGAAAAAAAAACGAAGTGATTTTATTAGATTTATCAATGGCTAACCTTGCATCAAATAATGCAAGACAAATCTATAATCAAATTCCTGGATTAAATATTTATCAAAATGATGATGCTGGGCTACAGCTAAATATTGGTGGAAGAGGTCTTAACCCAAATCGAACATCAAATTTTAATACAAGACAAAATGGTTATGATATTAGTGCTGATGCATTAGGATATCCTGAAAGCTACTACACCCCCCCTGCTGAAGGTTTACAAGAAATACAAATTTTGAGAGGTGCAGCTTCTTTGCAGTATGGAACACAGTTTGGAGGTTTAATAAACTTCATAATGAAGAAATCTAATCCAGATAAAAAATTAGATATTATTACTAGGAATACCGTTGGCTCAAATAATCTATACACCAATTTCACAAGCATTAGTTCTAATGGTAGTAAACTCAACTATTATGGTTATGTTAATTATAAAAAAGGGGACGGATTCAGAGATAACTCAAATTTTGAATCAGTAAATACATATCAGTTTTTTGAATATAATTTTAATGAATCGACTAGCCTGAGTTCAGAATTTACATATTTAAACTATTTATGTAAGCAAGCAGGTGGTCTTAGTGATGACATGTTTAAGTCAGATCCTTATCAAAGTAACAGATCTAGAAACTGGTTTGAAGTGGACTGGCTACTTTATAATTTAAAATTCAAAAAATCGTTTTCAAGCAGAACTAATTTTAGTTTCAGTTTTTTTGGTCTTGAAGCAAAAAGAAATTCATTAGGTTTTAGAACAAATCGAGTTAGCCAAATCGATTCCGGTGAAGAAAGAGATTTAATTAAGGGTAATTTTTCAAACTTTGGCTTTGAATCCAAGTTGCTGACAAACTATGAAGCTCTAGGTAAAAAGTCTTTTTTTCTAATTGGCCTAAAATATTACAATTCATTTTCATCAAGTATTCAAGGACCAGGATCAAATGGGTCTGATGCAAATTTTGATTTTCAAAATTCTCTTTATCCAAACTACACAAACCAATCTAATTACACATATCCAAATCAAAATATAGCTTTCTTTGGAGAAAATATTTTTTATTTAAGTGATAAAATCTCATTAACTCCTGGATTTAGATTTGAAAATATTGTAACAAAAAGTGATGGGTTTTATAGTAAAATTAACCTTGATGGAGCCGGTAATGTTATTTATAATGAAAAGTTTGACGAGAATGATGAAAAAAGAAGAAATTTTTTACTACTTGGTTTAGGTTTTAGTTTTAAAGCAAACAACAACGTTGAATTGTATTCAAATATTAGTCAAAATTATAGATCTGTAACATTTGCAGATATCAGTATAATAAATCCAGCATATGCAATCAACCCTGAAATTGATGATGAAAAAGGATACACTTTTGATTTGGGATTCAGAGGTAACATAAATAAAAAGGTATCATACGACTCAAACATTTTTTTATTGCTTTATGAGGATAGAATTGGTTTTATTCAAAAGGTTTTTCCTGACGGTAATGTAAAAAGTGAGAGAGGAAATGTTGGAAATGCAAGGATTAGTGGAATTGAGTCTCTTTTTGATTTTGATTTAAATGAAATTGCATTTAAAAATAATTTCATTGATCTAAATTATTATGTAAATTATTCTTATATAAATTCTAAATACCTCAAATCTGATGAAGTTGGAATTGAGGGCAATGAAGTTGAGTTCGTTCCAAAACATAACTTGAAGACGGGAGTCAAGTTTGGATACAAAAATTTATCTTTAAATTTTCAATACTCGTTTGTATCGAGTCAATTTACTGACTCATCAAATGCAGTAACTGGGAATTTGAGCGGAGTAATAGGTCAAATACCATCATATAAAATAGCTGATCTTTCTATGTCATATAAACTAAAAAATATTAGTTTTGAGGCAGGTGTTAACAATTTATTCAACGAGAAATATTTTACTAGAAGAGCTACAGGATATCCAGGACCTGGAATTATTCCTTCAGCTCCTCAAAATTCCTATTTAACTATACAAATTAGATTGTAATGGTGAAAAAAGATATAATTATTTATGATGGAGTTTGTAAAATGTGTAATGCATTTTTTAGATGGGTTCACAAAAATGATAAAAAAAATGTTTTCATGTTCACAAATTTTCAAAGTAATTACACCTCTAATAAAATGGATATTTTAAAGGATTCGAATTCTATAGCAGTGATTTTAGCAGATGGTACGGTACTAAGAAAAATAAATGCAATTAAACATGTTTTAAAAGAAACCAAAAAATTTGTCATTATCAGTTTAATTTTAAAAATACTACCAAATTTTATTTCTAATTTCTTCTATAATATTGTAGCAAGTTTACGATACTTCTTGTTTGGAAAATATGACAACTGCCCTATTCTTGATGAAAAATACAAATCCAAATTTCTAAATTAAAAAAGGAACTTAGATATTTGAGATCTATCCAAGTTCCTCTCAAGGTGTGAACTAGAAAAAACTATAATAAATTAACTAAATAAATGCTTATTTAGAATTATTATAAATAAAGCTCAAACTTATAATAATTAATTCATTTTAAAAAGAACTTTTAGCGATATTATTATTTAGAATCATTATATATAAGCTCTGGGAACTGATAGCTATACTTTTAGACCTTTTAGCGTTATTTCTGGATATCCGTTAAAGGGTATTTTTGCCTAGCAAGTCAGAATTTTGGTTGGATTAATCAGTATTAACTACAAAATAGCTCCTTTAGAAATAAGAGAGAAATTTTACTTCGACTCTTCCGAAAAAATTGTGTTCAATAATTTATTAAAGAAAAAGGTTGGAGTTGAAGGTTTGATGATTATTTCAACTTGCAATAGAACAGAAATCTATTTTGAGTTTGAAAATCATGTTGGAGAGGAAAATAAGTTTCTACATTCAATTGTTAAAGAGCTGGTTGAATTTAAAAGATTTAAAGATAGTCTCTCCCCTTACCTGAACAACTCGATTGGATCATACGATGTGGCCAATCACTTATTTCGACTAGTTTCAGGTTTAGAGTCAATGATCATTGGCGAATTTCAAATCGTTGAACAACTAAAAGATGCCTATTACTTTTCAAAAAAACATAAGATGCTGGGTCCAATTCTAAAAAGAATGATTCAAAAATCTTTAGAAACTGGAAAATATATCAGAACTAATACAGACATTGGAAGAGGTGCTGTTTCTGTAAGTTATGCAGCAGTTGAACAAATCACGAAAAAATATGACCTAACTAAATCCAATTTTTTATGTGTTGGATTGGGAGAAACATCTAAGTTGTCAATTCGCCATCTTCACCAGAAAAAGATTAAAAACATTAAAATTTGTAACCGCACTGAGTCAAAAGCAAAACTCTTCAGTAAAGAATTAGGCTATAGTAGCGTAAAATTTGAGGATTTTAAAAAGGAAATTAAAAAAAGTGACGTTGTATTTTTTTCAACTAGCTCAAAAACCACTTTACTAAACAAATCTGATTTGGAAAAAATTATGAAAAATAGAAGAAAAAAACTTCTTCTAGTCGATCTTTCTGTACCTCGAAATTTAGAATCAGATTTATATGAATTAAAAAATGTTGAAGTTATTAATGTAGATAATTTAAAGGACGCCGTCAATGATAATTATAAAAAAAGAAAAGGTGAAATAATAAAGGCTGAATTATATATTGAAGAGTTCCTCGTTGAATTTGATGATTGGACAAATGCTCGTCTTTTAAGACCTTCAATTTTGTCTTTAAAAAAACAAGTCAGGGAATTGATTGTTAATGAAACTTTAAATTATAACTCTGAAAACAAAAATGGAGATGACTTTAACTCTCACCTCAACAAAGTTTATGATAAGTTTTCAAATAATCTTGTAAAAAAAATTAAAAGAGCTAGTAATAACGGGAAAGATGAAAAAGCAATTGAAATTATAAACCAAATTTTTCTGAATGAAAAATAGAGTTGTAATAGGAACAAGGACTAGCAAATTAGCTCTTTACCAGACAAACAAAGTCAAACAAGAGTTAAAAAAAAACTTTCCAAATCTAAATATTGAAATTAAGGAAGTTAAAACAAAGGGGGATATTTTACTAGACAAACCTCTTGATAGAAATCTTGACAAAGGTTATTTTGTCAAAGAAATTCAAGATCTATTAATTCAAAATAAGATTGATGTTGCTGTTCATAGTTTAAAAGATTTACCTGTAGAAAATATTGATGGATTAGAGATTTCCGCAATTCTAAAAAGAGGCAATCCAAAAGATGTCTTTTTAAGTAAAACAAGAAAGAAATTATCTGAATTTGGTAAAAATCAATTGATTGGAACAACATCCCTAAGACGAAAAGCACAACTTTTAAAGTTAAATTCTGAACTTCAGATTAAAGATGTAAGAGGAAATGTTGATACAAGAATAAAGAAAATGATTGATGGAGATTATGATGGACTAGTAATGGCTGCTGCGGGTATAGAAAGGTTAAAACTAGAAAAGTATATAACTGAATATCTGGATTTTAACTTGTTTATGAGTGCTCCGGGTCAGGGAGCAATTGCTGTTGAAACCAATGCTCAAAATCTTGAAATAAAAAAAATTGTTTCAACTATTAATGATACTGACTCAATGATTTGTACTACAAATGAAAGAGCCTTTATGAAAAGTATGGGTGGTGGATGTAATTATCCAATTGGAGCATATTCAAATATTGTAGAGAATAAAATTTTTTTACAAGGAATTGTATTGTCTTTAGATGGAAAAAAATCAATTAGTTATGAGGTTGAATCATTAAATTTAGAGGAAAACCTGGCTCTAAAGCTTAGTAAAAAATTTTTTGATAATGATGTTTCCTCCCTTTTAACAGACATAGATAATGAAATTAAATAGTCAAATAAATATTGTATTGACAAATGAAAAGCTTGATAAAGGCTTTGAAAAACTTAAAAATTTAGGTTTTAAATTGTCACATTTTCCTTTGATTAAGACCCTACCAATCAAATTAGATTTAAATTTTAATATTTCAGATTTTAACTGCATCATTTTTACATCAAAAAATGGTGTAGAATATTTTTTAAAAAACAAGTTAGTGCAGAAGACAAAATTAAATGAAAGATATTTTGTTTGTATAGGAGAAAAAACGGCACAAAAATTGAAAGAATTGGGCTTTGAACCTGGCTACATATGCAAAAGAAATTATTCAGAATTTATGAGTGAAGAATTAAAAAATAAAGAGGTTTTAAAGAACAAGAAAAGTCTTTTGGTACAGGGCTCACTTTCTGATAATAAATTAATTGAGTCATTAAAATCATTTTCTAACACAGAAAAAATTATCTCATATAGCACTGAATTAGTAAACAAAAAATATTCAGATCTAGAAAAAATCACAAAAAAATATAAGACCTATGTAGTTTTTACTAGCCCATCATCATTTGACTCATTTATAAAATTCTATGATGCCAGTAAGGTAAATCTTGTGAGTATTGGAAATACTACATCTTCTCATATAACTAATTTAGGTTTTCAAACAATATTAACCTCAAAAATGCAATCTTATGAGGGAATCAGTGAATCTCTAATTGCTTTCTTTAACGAAAATAAACAATATGAATTATCCAAAAACTAGATTAAGAAGGCTTAGATACAATAAAAATATTCGAAAATTATTTGAGGATATTAACATTAATAAATCTGATTTAATTCAACCGATATTTATTGTAGAAGGTGATAATATTAAAAAAGAAATAAAATCGCTGAAAGGTCAATATCAACTGTCAATTGATAATACAATAACTTTTTGCAAAGAATTAATTGAAAATGGAATAAATTCTATCATTTTATTTGGTGTATCATCTAAAAAGGATGAAACCGGGGAAATCTCATGCTCTAGTGAAAGCATTATTCCGAAAGCAATCAAAGAAATTAAAAAAACATATGATGATCAACTTTTAGTGATAGCGGATGTTTGTAATTGTAGCTATACAAATCATGGTCACTGTGGAACAATAGTGAATGATGATGTAGATAATGATTTAACACTAAAAACTCTGTCTAAGCAATCATTAACATTAGCTGAGGCAGGGGCTGACGTTCTAGCTCCCTCTGACATGATGGATGGAAGAGTTGAATCAATAAGAGCAACACTTGATGCATCGGGCTATGAAAAGATACCAATCTTCTCTTATTCTGTTAAATATGCATCTGCATTTTATGGTCCATTCAGAGACGCAGTTGGCAGTGGGCCCAAAAAAGGTGACAGAAAAACGTATCAAATGAGCTTTAAAAATTCTAAGGAATATTTAAGAGAAATAGAGCAGGACTTAAATGAAGGTGCTGATGCTATTATAATTAAACCTGCACTTGCCTATTTAGATATTATTAATGTAGCTAAAACTAACTACAATATCCCAATTATAGCATACAATGTGAGTGGTGAGTACTCAATGATCAAATCATCGGCAGAAAATGGTCACATTAATGAAATTGAGGTTGTATTAGAAACAATTTACGCGATGAAAAGAGCAGGTGCTAATGCTATAATAACTTATTACGCTCTTGAACTTTCAAAAAACTTAAAATATTAAAATGTATAACAATAGTCATAAAGCATTTGACGAGGCAAAAAAATTCATTCCGGGAGGCGTAAACTCACCAGTGAGAGCATTTAAGAGTGTTAATTCAACTCCAGTGTTTTTTGAAAAGGGACAAGGAAGCAAAATGTTTGACATTGATGGTAATGAATATATTGATTGTGTTTCATCATGGGGACCGCTAATTTTTGGTCATGCACATGAATCTATACTTAAATCTATCACAGAAACAAGTAAAAAAGGAACAACGTATGGTGCATCAACTGAGCTTGAAACATTACTAGCTAAAAAAATTGTTGATATGGTCCCATCAATTGAAAAGGTGAGGATGGTTAATTCAGGAACAGAGGCTACTATGAGCGCTATAAGATTGGCAAGAGGTTACACTAAAAAGGAGAAAATAATCAAATTCTCTGGAAACTATCACGGCCATGGAGACAGTTTTTTAATAAAAGCTGGATCTGGTGCTGTAACTTTAGGTCTTCCTGACAGTCCTGGTGTGACAAAAAATATTGCAAAAGATACTTTAATAGCAGATTTTAATAATATAGAGTCTGTTTTTAATTTATTCAATGAAAATAAAGAAAATATTGCTGCAGTAATTGTCGAACCAATTGCAGGAAATATGGGTCTTGTAAAACCTCAAAAGAATTTCCTAAACGAATTAAGAAATCTTTGCAATGAGTTTAAAAGTGTCCTAATTTTTGATGAGGTCATGACAGGGTTCAGAGTTGCACCAGGTGGTGTACAAGAATTGTATAATGTTAATCCCGATTTAACAACACTTGGCAAGATTATTGGCGGTGGTTTACCTGTTGGAGCATATGGTGGAAAAAAAGAAATCATGAATTTATTAGCCCCGGAAGGACCTGTTTATCAAGCTGGAACTCTTTCAGGCAACCCCCTTGCGATGTCTGCTGGGCTAACTGTTCTAAATATGCTTGAAAAAGATGTATATATTAAATTAGAAGAAATTTCAAAAACGATTGAAAAAGGATGGAATCAAAATATAATAGAAACTAACACCAAAGCTCACATTGCCAGAGTTGGATCTATGATGACTTTATTCTTTTCAGATAAAAATGAAATAAATAATTATGAAGATGCGTTAGATCTAGATACTGATAGATATGCAAAGTATTTTAAACATATGCTTGACATGGGTATCTATCTTCCACCCTCGCAATATGAATGTTTGTTTTTATCATCAGTTTTAGATGAAAAAGATATTGATCATTTAATTAAGTCTAATAAAAAAGCTCTTGAAAAATTAAAGAATGAGTAACATATTTTTAGATACAATAAATGGAAATAGCAGCTCAAGACCCCCTGTATGGTTTATGAGACAAGCTGGTAGGATATTACCATCTTACAGAAAACTAAAAGAAAAACATCATTTCTATGATATGATGAAAGACTCTGAATTAGCTTCTGAGGTTACCCTTCTGCCAATAAATGATTTAGATGTTGATAGTGCAATTTTATTTTCTGACATCCTGGTTATTCCTGATGCTCTAGGTTTAGAATTAATATTTACTAAAAATGGTCCCAAATTCACAAATGCGATTACTGAAATCAATCATAATCACTTAAACTTTAATCCTGAAAAACTAAGTTACATTTATAAGAATATTGAAAAAACAGTTGAAAATAAAAAAGATACACCTCTTATTGGTTTTTGTGGAGGTCCATTAACAACTTTTTTATTTATGTTCAGAGGAGATGAAAATCAAAAGGGTTTTAAAAATGCTATTAAGTTCTTTTACAATAACAGAAAACAGAGTTTAAGAATTATTGAACAAATAACTGAAGCGTCTATTTTATATGCTCAAAATCAAGTCAAAAGCGGAATTCAATGTTTTCAATTGTTCGAAACTTATTGTGGAAGTATTCCTTATGAACTTTATGAAAATTGTATGCTACCTTATTCAAAAAAAATACTCAACAGTGCAAAGGAATTAGGATGTCCAACCATATTTTTTCCTAAAGATTTTTCTTTAGGTTTAAAAAGCATAAATAAAGATATCTGTGATTTTGTTAGTATTGATTGGAGTATGTCTTTAGAAGATGCAAGAAGCCTAGTTGATGAAAGTGTAGGACTTCAAGGGAATATGGACCCTAGAATTTTTTATCAGGAAAATATAGAAATTGAAAATTATTTAGAATCCCTTTCAAAATTTGGGAAAGAAAACCATGATTGGATCTTCAATCTGGGACATGGTTTCCTTCCTGATATTGATCATATTAAAGTTCAAAATGTAGTTAAATGGATAAAAACTAAAAACTGGAATAGATAATGAAGGTAAGTGATAAACTTATAAAGAAGTATAGTAAAAGTGGTCCAAGATATACATCTTATCCACCTGCAACTTTTTTTGATAGTAATTTTTCAAATGAGGATTTCAAAAAGAAAATCATAGAATCCAATAATGAAAATCCTCAGAACATATCGGTTTATATCCACATACCATTTTGCCCACAAATATGTCATTTCTGTGGATGTACTACAGAGTCTGGTTTTACTAAGCCTTTTTTGGAAAGATATGTAGATGCTGTCATCAAAGAGATTGATTATGTTGGTAAATTGATTAATAAAAAAAGAAAGTTAACTCAAGTTCATTGGGGAGGTGGTACTCCAAATGCCATTTCATACAAGTTTATTGAAAGAATTACTAATAAGCTTTATGATGAATTTACTTTTTCAAAAAACTATGAAATGGCCATAGAATGCAATCCAGCTCATTTAGAATTTAGACACATTGAATTGTTGAAAAAATTTGGATTCAATAGAATTTCAGTAGGAATTCAAGATTTTAGAAATGATGTTTTAGATGCAATTAATAGAAAACCATCAAAACATCCAATATCTGATATAATAAAGAAAATAAAAGACGAAGGCTTTACAGGAACTAATATTGATTTAGTTTATGGTTTACCATTGCAGACAGTTGATAGTTTCAAAAAAACTGTGGAAAATGCAATAAAGTTAGATACAGAGAGGATCGTAACTTTTTCATATGCACACGTACCGTCAATCTTACCCAGACAAAAAATTTTAGAGAATATTGGCTTTCCAAGTTCTTCAGACAAAGCTCTGATGTATGAAAACTCTTATAAATTATTTACTGATGCAGGTTATGTATCAATTGGAATGGATCATTTTTCTAAACCTGGAGATGAATTTGAAATTGCATTAAAAAACAAGCAACTACATAGAAACTTTCAAGGTTATTGCACAAGAGAAACAACTGGTCAAGTTTATGCTTTCGGAGCATCATCAATATCTCAACTTGATTCAGCCTACAGTCAAAACATAAAAAATGCAGCACAATATATAAATGCTATTGAAAAAAATAATTTAGCTGTTTTAAGAGGTTATTCAGTTGATAAGAAACAAAAAATTGTAAGAGATGTCATTAACTCTGTAATGTGTAATTATTATTTAGATATTGAAAATATTGCTGAAAAACACAAATCAAGTATTTCTGAAATAGTTGATATTATTGACTTTAGTGAAGATAAATTTCAAGATTTTATAGATGATAATCTTTTAACTGTAGAGAATTACAAGTTAACAATTTTCAAAAAGGGGAGACTATTTACCAGGAATATTGCAATGAGGTTTGATCCTCTTATTAAACAAAACGTTGGAACATATTCAAATACAATTTAAATGAAGGGATTATTAATGATTAATTTAGGTTCACCTGATAGTACATCAACCAAAGATGTTAGAAAGTACTTAGATGAGTTTTTGATGGATGAAAGAGTTATTGGTAAAAGTTATTGGTTTAGATGGTTTTTAGTTAAAGTCATAATTCTTAACACTAGACCTAGAAAATCTGCAAAAGCATATAAAAAAATTTGGTGGAAAGAGGGTTCTCCTCTAATAGTTTTATCCAAAAGATTATTTGATAAAGTAACAAAACTTGTAAATTTTCCTGTTGCATTAGCAATGAGGTACGGATCAATAAGCATATTCAAGGGCTTAAAAGAGTTGGATGATAAAGGAGTAAAAAATATAACTGTGCTTCCACTCTACCCTCACTACGCAATGTCGTCTTATGAAACTGTTGTTGAAAAAGTGAAGGATGAGGTAAAAACTAATTTTCCACATTTGAAAATAAAAACAGTTGAACCATTTTATAATGACAAAAAATATATTGATCTTCTATGTAAAAAAATAAAGAGTACTATTAGTAAAATTGAGTATGATCACATTTTATTTTCATACCACGGAATACCAATTAGTCATTTAAAGATTTCTGACCCTACCAATACTCATTGTTACAAGGTTAAAGATTGTTGTAATAACCATTCTGATGCTCATAAGTTTTGTTACAAACATCAGGTCCTTGAAACAACAGAATTAGTTATCAAAAAACTTAAAATTGATAAAAATAAATATAGTAATGCTTTTCAATCACGACTTCCTAATGAGGCTTGGCTTAAGCCATATACTGATGATGAATTGGTTAGATTGGCCAAGGAGGGTAAAAAGAAATTAGTAATTGTAACACCAGCATTTGTTACTGATTGTTTAGAAACGTTAGAAGAAATCGCAATGGAAGGAAAAGAAGAGTTTTTAGAGGCAGGTGGTGAAAGCTATCATTATGTACCTTGTCTAAATGATGATGATGATTGGGCTAAATTAATTTCTAAATGGTCTGATAAATGAGCTATCTAGTTTTAAAAACTATTCATTTGATTTCAGTGATAGCATGGTTTGCAGGTCTATTTTATGTTGGCAGATTATTTATATATTTTAATGAGGCTAAATCATATGAAAAAGTAAAGAAAAAAATTCTTCAAGATCAATTTTTATTAATGACTAAACGTTGTATGTATATTATAACATGGCCATCACTAATACTATCTACTTTTTTCGGACTTTATATGATACACAAAAACCCATCATTAATCTATTTAAACTGGATGATTGTGAAGTTAATATTTGTTACTGTTTTAATTTTTTATACTGCATACTGTCAAAAAATATATTTTCAAATGAAAAAAGGTTCAATAAAATTTTCTGATTTTAAACTTAGACTTTGGAATGAATTTGCAACACTTCTTTTAATATCAATAGTTTCGCTTGCAGTATTAAAAACTGCTATGTCATGGCTCAAAGCTTCTGTGATTTTTTTGGTGATAGGTATCTTATTATTTTCCCTGATTAAGATTTATAGAAGCTACATAAATTCAAAAGCAAATTAAACTAAAATCCATATTGCTATAAATACATAAAAAATAATTTTAAGATTTTTAACATATTTATGTTTGATTAAATTATTAACGAGTTTTGTATTCATTGATGACAACAAAACTACCATCATAAATATGATGTTTGCAATTAACCAAAATAAAATACCAAGAATTGAAAATTGTAGTTCATAAGACCAGCTATTATGAAAAATATAATTTGGAAAAAATGCAATAAAAAAAATACTCACTTTTGGATTTAAAACATTCATCATTAGGCCTGTTACAAAATCAGATCTATTTGTTTTTTTGTTTTCATTGATCTTTGAATTTTCATTATAGGTTGATATAGCTAGAAAAATAAAATACATAAAACCAAAAACCTTAATCAGCATAAAGAAGTATTCATTTGAATTTATTAAAGCAGAGATACCAAACACTAATAAAATTGTATGAAAAAATAAACCTGTAGTTAAACCGAGAACAGTTTTGATTCCAGCAATCTTTCCATCTGTTGAACTCTTCAGAAAAACATAAATTATATCAGGTCCTGGGCTTAAGGTTAAAATCGATGCTGAAAATAAAAAAATTAAAAGAGTATCTAATTGCATAATTTTTGATTTAAACTATGAATAATTTCTGTTATTATATAATTTTGCAAGCCTGAAATGAAGAATATAGACACCCTTTTAAATAATATATCGGAAACCAGAAATGAACTTCTTAATCATTCGATATACTCAAAACTAAAGTCAGAAGATGCAATAGCTAAATTCATGGAAACTCATGTTTTTGCAGTATGGGATTTTATGTCACTTGTAAAAGCACTTCAAATTGATTTGACAAGTGTTGAATTGCCATGGACACCAACAAAAGACAACATTTCAAGAAGGTTGATAAATGAGATAGTTTTAGGTGAAGAAAGCGATATTGATCAGCAGGAAAATCCAACAAGTCACTATGAGCTGTATTTAGAAGCCATGGAAACTATTGGAGCTAATACAGAAAAAATAAAAAAATTTGTTTCAAATGTCATTGATTGTAACAATTATAAATTGGCAGTCTCCAAATCAGAAATACCAAATGCTGCAGTAGATTTTATGAATTTTACATTTGATATTATTGATACAAAAAAAACTCATATTATTGCTAGTGTATTTACATTTGGAAGAGAGGATTTAATCCCAGATATGTTTATTAATATTGTTAAATCTCTAAATGAAAAACCGGGAAGCAAAACAAACGATTTACTTTATTATTTAGAAAGACATATTGAGATGGATGGAGACGAACATGGTCCTATGGCATTGAAAATGATTTCAGGATTATGTGGAAATGATCAAGAAAAGTGGAATGATGCTATTAAATATTCAAATGAGGCGCTAAAGCAAAGAATAAAGCTTTGGGACTATATCAGTAGTCAAATCTAGAACTTCTCACTATTTCTGGATTCTAATAAACTCTCTGGCGGATTAAAACTATTGATGTGATTTTGGGCTATTAGTTTTATTTCTTCAACTTTTTCAGGATATTTTTCAGCAATATTGTGTTTTTCAGATGGATCCTCATCTAAATTAAATAGTAATGGAGTATCTAAAACAATTTTCTCATTACTCCCAGGTGGATAATTATATGCACCTTTAATTATAAAATGTGCTTTGTATTTACCATATCTAATTGCATAAACCTCTCTTTCTCTGTAAAATATTATCTTATCTCTTTCGCTGGGTGAATGATTTAGTAAAGTCTGTTTAATGCTTACACCATCAATAACTCTATCAGAAATACTCTCAGAATTGGTAAAATCAACTATTGTTGGTAGTAGATCCATCGTAGAGCCAATTTGATCAATCACACCTGGTTTTATATCTGCTCCCCAAAAAATTCCTGGAACTCTTTGACCACCTTCCCAGGTCATTCCCTTACCCTCTCTTAATAAACCAGCAGAACCACCATGGGTTTTAAAAGGTAGCCATGGTCCATTATCAGAGCTAAACACAACAATTGTGTTTTTATCGAGGTTATTTTTCCTAAGCTCATTAATAATAATACCTACACCATGATCAATTTCTTCAATAACATCACCATAAAGACCTGCTTTACTCTTACCTGTAAAATCATCAGACGCATAAATTGGAATATGTGGCATACTATGCGATAAATAAATAAAGAATTTATCATCCTTCATCTCTTTAATTTTTTCAACAACCTTCTCTGAGAATCTTTTTGTTATAGTAGTTTGATCTACAGGTCTTTCAATTATATCATTATTTTCAATCAAAGGCACATTATAATTATTAGAGTTAATTGGATTATTTTCATACTGTGGCCAATAATTATTCCCAGGACAGCAAGTAACTCCATTAATTGCATTCATATCATTTGAATATGGAATTCCATAATAGTAATCAAATCCATTATTAAGGGGTAAATATTTTTGTTTATGACCTAAATGCCATTTTCCAACTGCAGCTGTTTTATAATTTTGTTCTTTTAGCTTTTCTGCAATAGTAATTTCAGATTCAGGAATTCCATAATCAGAATTTTCATAGAGAACTCTATATTTTTCACCTATCATACCATTTCTGATTGGCAACCTTCCTGTCATAAGTGCCGCCCTGCTTGGTGTACAAACACTTGAGGCAGAATAAAACTGAGTCCATTTTTGACCCTCATAAGACATCATATCAAGGTTTGGTGTTTTTATAGTAGGATGACCATACGAGCCAACATCACCATAACCCATGTCATCAACATATATAATTATAAAATTATAGTCTTTAATATTTTGATTATCACAACTAATAAATAATAATAACGAAATAAAAAGAGTAAAAAACACATTTCTCATTTAATAAATATATGGAAATTGAATTTTATTATTCATTCAAATAATAACTATATTAGCAACCGATTCAAATCATATAAAATGAAAAATTTTTTTATAATAATATTATTAAGTTTATTTGCATTTAAATCTCACTCACAACTTCAAAAGGCAAATAAGTTTGCAAAAACTATTACAGCTCAAGAGCTTAAAGATCATTTATATATATATGCTTCTGATGAATTTGAAGGAAGAAATACCGGTGCAGAAGGACAAAAAAAAGCTGTTGAATATTTAAGAAATTTTTATATAAAAAACGAAATTGAGCCAGGTGATCTTGATGATAAAGATTACTTTCAAAAAATGAAATTAAACTTAAGAAGAGGAAATGAAGGTGAAGTTGATACTGAAAATGTTATTGCAATTATTAAAGGAACTGAAATTCCTGATGAATATCTAATTCTGACATCCCACCTTGATCATGTAGGTTATGGAAGGACAGGATCTAGATCCAGAGAAGCTTACATAGGAGAAGTAAAAGAGAGAATTCATAATGGAGCTGATGATGATGGATCAGGAACTGTTGCAATGCTTGAAATAGCCCAAGCTTTTAAACAAGCCAGTAAAAAAGGTAAGGGACCTAAAAGAAGTATTATTTTTTTACATGTAACTGGAGAGGAAAAGGGTCTATTGGGCTCTGCATATTATGCGGATAATCCGATATATCCACTTGAAAATACAGTCACTAATCTTAATTTAGATATGATTGGCAGAATTGATCCAACTAGAAAAGGTGATAAAAGAGAATATATTTATATCATTGGATCTGATCATGACAGCCAAGATTTACATAACTTATCAGAGCAGACTAACCTGGAGACAGTAAATATTGATCTAGACTATCGATACAATGCTAAAGATGATCCTAACAGATTTTATTATAGAAGTGACCATTATAATTTTGCAAAAAATGGAATTCCTATTATTTTCTATTTTTCAGGAACTCACCCAGATTATCATTTACCATCTGACACACCTGATAAAATTGAATATGACTTACTTGAACTTAGAAGTAAATTAGTTTTTTACACAGCATGGAATATTGCAAATAGAGATGAAAGAATTAAGGTTGATCCAAAGCCTGAAGCTGAAAAATTTGAAGTTGATAAAGATAAATTAGATGGCTATGCTGGTAATTATGGTGCTGAGGGTATTCCTTTAAAAATTGGAGTATTTATTAGAGATAATAATCTTTTTATTGAGGTGATGAATCAAGCTGTTCAGCTTGATGCTCTTGCAGATGATGTTTTCGGAAGTGAAGCTATGGGTCTTAAAATAACATTTGATATTGAAAATGGTACAATGGAATTTAAGCAAGGGCCTTATAACATCAAACTAAATAAAGAGTAATTATTCAAATAATAAATAAAAAACCCATCAACTCTGGGTTTTTCATTGTTCAATTGAAACTACATCTGATTGAGTTATTGAATTAGCTGAAATTTTGAAACTAAAAGAAATAGGATTACAGCAAATTTCACAATCTTCAATAAACGATTGATTATCGATAGAGGAATCCACCAATTTTATTTGATTTTCCCAACAATACGGACAGGTAAATAAAAACTCAATCATTTAAAGTTTGGGTGGAAGACCGGACTCGAACCGGCGACCTCCTGAACCACAATCAGGCGTTCTAACCAACTGAACTACAACCACCATTTTTGAGTCCGCTAATATAATATTTAAGATTTTAAAATAATAGATTTAAATTAAATCATTTAAAGAGTTTGTAGCAATAACTCTATTAGATGTAAAACCCTCAGCATGTTCAACACCAATTAATCTTCCTAGATCTGAAGATCTGTTATAAATCATATCTAAAAAGTTTTTCTTACTAATCAATGTTTCAGGCTCTTTACTTGAGGGATCATAGAATTGTGATGAATAACATTTAATAGCATTCATCTTTTCTGTTTCATATCCACTAATATCAACTATAAAATCAGGCGAACTGTTTTTCCACTGTATGTAGTGATATACATTTAGCGGCCTGTGTGGTTCTTGATTAATTCCGTTGTAGTTTGTTTTAACTTTTTTTAGACCACTTAAAAAACATGAATCAGAGATTAGATTAGCGCCTTTAGGATGATCAATATGCCTATCATCTTTGGCATTACATAGAACAATTTTTGGTTTGTATTTTCTTATAATTTTAATAACCTCAATTTGATGGGACTCATCATTCTTAAAAAAACCATCTTTAAAGCCCAAATTTTCCCTAAAATTTATACCCATCACTTTAGCTGCATTAGCACTTTCTTGATCTCTAATTTCTGGTGTTCCTCTTGTACCTAGCTCGCCCCTGGTTAAATCAATGATACCAACTGATTTTCCTAATTTGACTTCTTTTATTATTGTGCCTCCGCAACCAAGCTCAACATCGTCAGGGTGTGCACCAAAAGCCAGTATATCAATTCTTCTATCCATTAATTTCTAGGGAGTTTGATAAATCTTTAATCAAATCATCAGCGTCCTCAATTCCAACCGATAATCTTAAAAGGTTTTTTGTTATCCCGATTTTATCTCTTTCAACAGGATCCATTTTTTTATGTGATGTTTGAATAGGCGATGTAATTGTTGACTCAACACCTGCTAGACTCATGGTGGGTTGAACAACCTTTAAACTTTTAACAAAATCATCAGAGTTAATATTGTCATTTAATTCAAAAGAAACCATCCCTCCAAATCCCCCGTTCATTTGGTCTTTGGCAATATTATGTTTTTCATGTTTTTCTAATCCAGGGTAATAAACTTTATTAATTAATTTATGACCACTTAAAAATAATGCAACTTTTAAAGCATTATCATTTTGTTTTAACACTCTAACTGAAAGAGTTTTTATACTTCTTTCAAGTAACCAAGCTACATATTCACTAATGTTGCTTCCAAAATTTAACCCCGATTTTTTAATTGATGAAATTAATTCATGTGAACCACAAACGGTTCCAGCTAATATATCGCTATGACCACCTAAATATTTAGTTGCACTGTGTATTACCAAATCTATACCTAATTCAATAGGATTTTGGTTTACTGGACTAGCAAAAGTATTATCAATGATGGAAATTAAATTATTTTGTTTTGCAAACTCAGATATTGCTCTGATATCGGTTATACTAAGTAATGGATTACTTGGAGATTCGATATAAATAATCTTTGTATTATCATTCAAATAAGATTCCAATTTTTCTTTATTGCTAACATCAACATAATCATATGAAATATTAAATTTTTTAAATTCAGTATTGACTAGGTTAATTGTTCCTCCATATAAAGATTTTTGTAAAATGACATGGTCTCCTGTTTTCAGTAGAGAAAACATTGAAGAAGCGACGGCTGCAAGTCCAGAACCAAAAAGAACTGCATCTTCGGCATTCTCTAGCTCAGCAATTTTTTTACATACAGAAAGTTGATTTGGAGTATTGAAATAACGTGGATAGACATCGCTTTTTAAATAGTCATATGTAATTGATGGATATATTGGAGTTATGTTACCAAAATACTTATCATCAGAAATTCCGCCTGAATGAACGCATTTTGTACCTAACTTTTTTGACATATTTTAACTTGATATCCAGTCAATTATAGACTGATCATCTGGCTTGGTTCTAGGTGAAACAACTCTAACAATATAACCGTTTTCATCAATCAAATACTTTTGAAAGTTCCATGACACGGATGAATCTAAAACACCATTTTCACTTTTTTTTGTGAGAAACTTATAAACTGGATGAATTGCAGATCCTTTCACTGATATTTTACTCATCATTGGAAAACTTACTCCGTAATTTTCTTTGCAGAAGTTAGCAATTTTTTCATTTGAGCCAGGCTCTTGCCATAAAAAGTTGTTAGCTGGAAAACCAATAATAATGAAGTTTTTATTTTTAAACTGCTTGTAGAGTTTTTCCAAGTTAGTGTATTGGTTAGTCAATCCGCATTTTGAAGCAGTGTTAACTACCATCACTTTTTTTCCTTTCAGCGATTTAAAATCAAAGTCATTCCCATAAATATCCTGAACATTAAAATTATGAATTGATTTAGGCACTTGATTGTTAGTTTGAGATAATATACAATTAAAAAAAAGAACCATTGATAAGCTTAAAACTATTTTCATATTAACATTTTAAATTATTTCAGCTGATAGATTTGCATCTATAAGCCTCTTCAGTCTAGGTTTTAAATCAAGAAGTGTACCAGACTTTACAGAACATTTTCCCTTGTAATGAACTATTAGGGTACATTGCTCAGCTTGTAAAGGAGTATGATCACAAACATTTATCAATGTTTCTATAACATGATCAAAAGTGTTAAAATCATCATTATACAAAATTATTTGATGCTCATCTCCCTTAGCTTCATCAACCGAAAAATCCTTTTTTTCTTTTTCTTTAACACTCATAACCAATTAGTTATGTGCTAATGTACAATTTTTAAAATAAGTTAAATTGAATTAATTATATCTGAAAAATCATTGGCATTCAATGATGCACCTCCAATTAAACCACCATCAACATCAGGTTGATTAAAAATATTTTTTGCAGAACTTGGCTTAACACTTCCTCCATAAATTATTGATAAATTGCTTGAAATTGATTCAGAAAATTTTTCTGTGAACTTTTGTCTTATAAATTTATGCATCTCTTGAGCTTGTTCTGGACTTGCAGTTAAACCAGTTCCAATTGCCCAAACTGGCTCATAAGCAATCACTAGATTGTCAGGATCTATATTTTCAAGCATAAATACAGTTTCGTTTAGTTGATTTTCTATTACTGAAAAATGTTTGTTATTATTTCTTGCCTCGATTTCCTCTCCAATGCAAAAAAATACCTCTAAATTATTTTCCAAGCAGATTTTTAATTTTTTTAACAGAATATCATCACTTTCTCCAAAAATTGTCCTTCTTTCTGAATGACCAATGATAACGCTATTTATTCCAATGCTTTTAAGCATTGCACATGAAACATCACCAGTTAAAGCACCGTTAGTAAGGTGTGAGACGTTTTGTGACAGAACCTTAATATTCGATTTATTACAAGTTAATACAGCATCTTTTAAAAATGGGAATGATGGTGATACATAAATGTTGCAAGAAGAATTTTCTGAGTTTTGTTTAATTACTGAATGTATCAAAATATTTGATTCATTTTGATCATTATTCATTTTCCAATTACCAGCAACAATTTTTCTTCTCATAATTATAATATTCTAGGATCTAAATATTTGTATATATAATCAACAAATATATTAATCATTATAAAAGCAAAGCTAATAACTAATACTGAACCAATAATTACTGGAACATCTAGAACATTTAAAGAGTTTACAATTTCTCTTCCGAGACCATTCCAGCCAAATATATATTCAACAAAGACAGAACCAGCCAGCAAACTTGCAAACCATCCTGACAGAGCAGTAATAACTGGATTTAAAGAGTTTTTAATACAGTGATTTAATATTACTTTAGATTTTGATAATCCCTTAGCATAAGCAGTTATAACATAATTTTTTTTGAGTGTCTCTATTAAAGAGTTTCTCATCATCATACTGATTACAGCAATTGGTCTTATCCCAAGTACTATTGAAGGAAGAATTAGATTCTTGAGCACAAGTCTATATTCTTCACCAAAATCATCCAATTCGTATAAACTACCAGTCATATTTAGATTAGTATATTCAGAGAGAACAAAACCAAAAATCCAAGCAAAAATTATGGAGCTAAGAAATGATGGCATACTCATTCCAAAAGTACTTAACAACTGAATAAAATTATCTAAAAAAGTTCCTTTATTTAAAGCTGAGATAATCCCAAAAATCAACCCAAAAATTGTTGCAATTAAAATCGAAGAAATAGCTAAAACTACTGTATTTGGAAAAGTATCTTTAATAATTGTGGAGACCTTCACTCCTCTTCGTTGATATGATTCACGTAAATAAGGAAATTTTATGACAATTGATGATTGCTCAAAACTTAGAAGTGTCTTGTAAGAGTATTTTTTTTTATTAAGAAAATTAAATTTCTCTGGATTTTTAGAATGAATTGATAAAATTGATAAATCATTCAAATAATATAAATATTGATTTAAAATTGGTTGATCAAAACCATACTTCTTTTGTATTATTTTAAGTTGCTCAGCATCTTCATTTTGATCCATCATCATTCTGGCAGGATCACCTGGAAGTATTTGAAATAAAAAAAAGATTACAGTAACTACTCCAAATAATGTAAATAGAATATTAAATAGCTTCATTAGAACCATCAATTAAAATCAAAGCAAAAACAGAATAGTTTATTATATCTTGATAATTTGCGTCAATACCTTCACTAATCAGAGTTTCACCATGATTATCCTCAATTTGTTTAACTCTTAAAAGTTTTTGTAGTATTAAGTCAGTCAAAGAACTAATTCTCATATCTCTCCACGCTTCTCCATAATCATGATTTTTATTAATCATTAAGTTTTTTACAGATTTAATGTGCTTATTGTAATATTTAATTGCATCATCACAATTCATATCAGGTTCATCAACCACACCCAATTCTATTTGTATTAATGACATTATTGAATAATTGATAATTCCAATGAATTCAGAAGATTGACCTTCATCAATTTTTTTTGTTTTTTTGGTCTGCAAACTTCTTATTCTTTGTGCTTTAATAAAAATCTGATCAGTCAAAGATGGTAATCTTAATATTCTCCACGCACTGCCATAATCTTTCATTTTTTTTGAAAAGATATCCAAGCAATTTTTAATAATAAAATCAAACTGTTTTTCAGTAGTTGTCACAAAAAGTTATTTTTATGTAAATTTCGATTAAAATTACCTAATAAACTAATCCATAAATGAATATTAATATCAGAGGAAGACTTTTTGATTTATCTAAGCCAAAAGTCATGGGGATACTTAATTTAACACCTGATTCATTTTATGACGGTGGTGTTCATAATGAAATTAATAAGATAGAAGATCATGTAAACAAAATGGTTAATGATGGTATGGATATTCTTGATATTGGTGGTTACAGCTCAAAACCTGGAGCAAAAAACATAAGCGTTGATGAAGAATTGACAAGAGTCATTCCAGTTTTGAAACACATAAGAAAAATATTTCCAGATTTGGTTATTTCGATTGATACTTTTCGATCCAAAATTGCAAGCAGGTCACTTGATGAAGGAGCGGATATTATTAATGATATATCTGGAGGAACATTAGATAAAAATATGATGAGTGTTATA
>ENA-OSEY01000648-OSEY01000648.1-marine-metagenome-genome-assembly--contig:-NODE-648-length-24888-cov-3.622184_pt1 | contig 24888 bp, 26 predicted proteins | sample MGYA00248465_ERZ534230 | MGnify/ENA primary metagenome ERZ534230 (study PRJEB26409, sample SAMN06344110) | marine metagenome | isolation source: Sea water from surface | place: Atlantic Ocean:Southern...
AGGAACGATATTTTAAAATTACCAAAAGAATTTATGGAGAACTAGATGCTAGATTAAAGGGTTCCAAATTTCTTGCAGGTCCTGATTATACAATTGCAGATATTGCAACTTGGCCATGGATTTCTAGGCACGAATGGCATGATATTGGATTAAAGAATTATAAATATTTATCTAGTTGGTATGTTGAAATTTCAAAAAGAGAGGCAGTAATTAAAGGTTTTGATTTATTTAAAAATGGATCAAAAATCCCAAAACCCTAATCGTCAGCAAAAACTTTTTCCTCTTTTTCGTGTTTTTCTTGGGCTGCAATAGTTAATGTTGCAACAGGTCTTGCGATCAATCTTTTTAATCCTATAGGTTCTCCAGTATCTTCACAAAAACCATACGTACCATCCTTTATTCTTTTTAACGCAGAGTCTATTTTTGATATTAATTTTATTTGTCTATTAATCGCTCTCATCTCAACATTCTTTTCAGTATATGAGCTAGCTTGGTCTACAATGTCTGCAGATGTACTGTTGTCATCTAAAGAGCTATTATAAAGAGCTTCATTATTTGCCTTTACAAGTTCGGTTTTCCAGCTTGTTAATTTCTGTTTAAAAAATGCCAAGTGTTTAGCACACATGTATTTTTCTTTTTCCTTTGGAATGTATGTTTTAGAAATTTTAACCATACTTAAATTTAGAATTTGGTGAATATATTCATCAATAAATTGGTGTCAAGAATGCATTAATTGTATAAATTGCTAAAAATGCCCATAAATAAAAAGAAAATAGATAATATTTTTATAATTTTTTTGATATCTCATTTATTTATATGGACTTTGATTCCATCTATTACCAATCATAATTTACCATTAGATACTATTGAGGCACTTGCATGGGGAAGTAATTTAGATTGGGGATTTAATAAGCATCCACCCATGAGTGCATTTTTTGTAGAAATTTTTTATAAAATTTTTGGTAAAAGTGATTGGGCTTACTATTTATTAAGTCAGCTATGTGTTGTATTTTCTTTTTTTATAGTATGGAAATTGTCAAAAGAATTTTTTGAAGAAAATTTTTTATCGTTACTATCCGTTCTTCTCTTAGAAGGTATTTATTTTTATAATTATACTACACCTGAGTTTAACGTTTATATTACCGAGTTACCTTTTTGGTCACTCTCAATATTTTTTTGTTGGAAAGCCTTAAATACTAATTTACTCAGGTACTGGATATTATTTGGTACATTTGCAGCATTTGGTGTGCTATCTCATTATTTATTTTTTTATTTACTTTTATCCTTTAGCTTATTTTTTTTATACAATCTTATTAAAAAAAAAAATAATTTTAAATTATTCATTTCTTTAATTCCCTTTTTTTTAATATTATTTCCTCATTTTTTATGGTTAACGCAAAATGAATTTGTGACAGTATTTTATGGTTTACATAGAACAGGTAACACTGAAAAAGTTATATTCGATTATATTTCACATCCTTTAATATTTATAAGTAAACAGGCTGGAATATTGATTCCTTTCTTTTTAATGGTTTCATTTTTAGTAAACAAATTTAAAGCTAACTTTAATCTTAAAGACGATAAAATGTTTTTTTTGATAGTAACAAGTTTTTTACCAATACTTTTGGTATTTTTAACCTCTCTAATAATGGGAGTAAAAATTAGAACAATGTGGATGACCCCATTTTATTTATTTATTGGAATTACAGTTATTTATATTTTTAAATCTCAAATAACGTTTGAGAAATTAAAAGCATTCAAAATTACTTTTCTATTTTTATTTTTACTGTCACCTGCAACATATGCATTTGTTTCAATTTCTCAAAAAGATAAGAGGACAGATTATCCTGGAAATGAAGAAGCAAAAAAAGCTCAATATTTTTATTTAAATCAAACAGAGGTTGTTGGTGATTTAGGATTTGTAAAAGGTAATGAGTGGGATGCAGGAAATATATCATATCATCTAGATGCTAGACCAAAATGGATTTATAATCCTGGTAATATCTTTTTGTGTAATAAAAAGTTAGAATGTGTAAAATATAAATAATTAGATTTAATTATGAGTGAAAAATGGAAAAAAATACTATTAATTATAGCAATCGTTGCGCTAATTGAATTTTCTGGTTTTGGAATATTTGCATCATTGTTTAGATTAATAGGTTCTGCAAGCTAATGAAAATTAAAATATTAATTCCAATCTTTAATGATTGGGAGTCGGTTTTAAAACTTTTAGAAAATATTAATATTGAAATATCAAAATTAAACCATGAATTTTCAGTTATTTTAGTAGATGATGCCTCAACAATAAGCAATCCGAAATTTGAGGAAAAATTTCATAAAATTCAATCAATTAAACTTATTAAAATGAGAGAAAATAGAGGTCACGCTAGATGTAACGCTGCAGGCCTTAAATATATATTTGAAAATGAGGAATTTGATTATGTTATTCCTATGGATGGCGATGGAGAGGATCGTCCTGAGGAAATTAAAAATTTCGTAAATAATCTAAATTACTCAGATGGCCAAGCTATAGTAGGAGAGAGAATTAAAAGATCTGAAGGATTATTTTTTAAGTCTTGTTATTTTATTCACAAAATAATTACGTACGCTTTTACTGGTAAATCAATAAGGTATGGAAATTATAGTTGTTTACCAAAGTCAGTGATTGAAAAAATGATAAATGAAAAAGCTACTTGGAGCAGTTTTTCTGGGTCGTTAACAAAAGTTGTAAATAATAAATTGAGCATTTCATCAGAAAGAGGATTAAGATACTTTGGACCATCTAAAATGAGCTTTAAAAACCTTTTAGTACACTCATTGTCTATTATAGGTGTTTTTAAATATAATGTTTTGATAAGGTCGTTAATATTTTTAATAGTTTATTTTTCTATAATTTATCAAAATATAACTTTTATAACTCTAATTCCTATTTTTTGTTTACTTTTTTTTAATATTTCTGTTTTTAACATCTCAAAAAGAGAAAACTTTTTTGAATTAAAAAATTCTCTAAACAATATCTCTGAAATTGAAACTATTAAATGAGATATTTGAATCAAAATAATATTGATGAATTTCAAAAAAATGGATTTATAGTTATCAAAGATCTTTTTAAACCCTGGGTTAATGAATTGGTTAAAGGTTTTGAAAAAGTGCTCAAAGATCCAGGTCCACATTCGAGGGAAAATATACAAAACGATGAAAGAGGAAGATTTTTTGAAGATTATTGTAATTGGCATCGGATTCCTGAGTTTGTAAATTTTATTAACAAATCTCCTGCAGCTCAAATTGTTGGAGAGGCTACCAATTCTAAATCCATTCAAATATTTCATGATCATATTTTTATTAAAGAAACTGGTACAGATAAAATAACTCCCTGGCACCAAGATATGCCCTATTATTGTGTTGATGGAGATTGTACTGGCAGCTTCTGGATACCATTAGATCAAGTTACAAAAGAAAATTCTCTTAAATTAATTAAAGGTTCACATAAATGGCCAAAATTATTACGTCCTACTAAATGGTCTAATGATAGCTCATGGTATAAGAATGAAGCTGATTTTATGGAAATGCCGAATCTGGATTTTTATAAAGAAAATATAGTAACACCCGAGGTTAATTTGGGAGATGCAATTTTATTTAATTTTAAAGTTGTTCATGGAGCACCAGGAAATAAAACTAAAAATAAAAGACGAGCTTTTTCAATGCGTTTCGTAGGTGATGATGTGAGGTATCAAGATCGAGGAGGCGAGACATCACCACCTTTTAAAGATATTAATTTAAAAACTGGAGATTATCTTAGAAAAGATTGGTTTCCTGTAGTATGGTCAAGATAAGAAATGAAAAAAATAACTTTATTAATTTTTTTAAATTTTTTCTTTTTTGAATTTTCTAATGCAGATTTTAAAAAGATAAAAAAAAAGGCAGTCGTTAATAATCCAGAAATAATATTCCCTTTACCAAATGATCTAAAAGGTTGCCGAACTGAAATGAGAATAAATCCCAAGTACAATAAGGTTAAACCAATCATTGAACTAGATGCTCCTGAGGGATACGGGCTTGACGAAAGATTTAGTGAGGCTGGAGGCAAATTTGGTGAATTTAGTATACCATGTTCAGCCGGAAATAAGGAAGCTTGTACCTATGCTGTAAAAGTAATATTAGATTGGGCAAAAGCTGGTGCAGCAAAAAGAATTGGTCCAAATGACGAAGAAGGCAAGTATTGGAACGATACATTAACAGTAAATTTATTTATAGCATCACCCATGATGGCAGCATATTCGTTTGCAAAACAGGTGATTAATGTGCCTGATGAAGATGATAAAATAATAAAAGATTGGTTCAAAAAAATTGTTAAAAAAAATCAACATTTGATGTATGGCAAAACTTATGATTATGGAGGTGCCAGCGGAACTCCTAAAAGAGCTCATAACCATGCCTTGTCATCAGCTGATGCACATATGATGCTTGGTATACTAACAGGTAATGACAAAACTTTTAGAAAAGCTTTCAAGAATTATGAAGCGGCAATAAAATATTCTAGAAAAGATGGAAGTTTGCCTATTGAGACCAGAAGAGGTGGAAGAGCAATGTTTTATGAGGGAAGAGCAATAAACAAATTAACTGTTATTGCAATTATTGCAGAGAATCAAGGTTACGATATTTGGAGTTACAACTATAAAGGTAAAGATTTTCACAATGTAATTAAATTTTTTATAGATTTTACTGAAAATAATGAAATAGTTTTTCCTTATGCTAAAGAAATGAGACATCCAGGACCTGCAAAAAATTATAAAAAGCAAGATTTAAAATGGAACAATAGTAGTAATTGGGGATGGTTATATTCTTATGTTTCAAGGTTTCCTGATCATGAAAATGTTCAAAGACTAAAAAAATGGTCTCAAAATAAAAGTGAACTTAATCCTACACAATGGGATATAGTTCGTCATTATGAAAATGTTGGGAAAAAACCATTTAGCTGGGCTTCTTGGACTGTAGTAGAACCTAATTGTCATTTTACAAAACAGTATCAAAATTGAAAAATTTTTTTATTTTTTTTTCATTATTATTTTTTTTTTGCTCAAGCTTAAAAGCAGATTTAAAAGAAATGAAAAATATGTTTCAAAAAGGTGCAAGTTATAATCTTGGCATCAGCAGGGAAGATACCACAATTAAAGGTATCAAATTTAAACCTCATACAAACATATCTGCATTTAATTATTCTGTAAAGAAAGGGTATGGATGGACAAATTATGGAATAAAGGTAGTGAGCAAAAAAGATAATTTTCCAGTTAGATATGGAGAAACTGCTTTAAGATTTGAGTTAAGGCATGAGGACTGTGGTTTCTTATTTAAAAATGGCAAGGAAAGAGATTGTACTAGATCAAAAGCTCATCATAGAGTGGAGGTTGGTCAAGATGAAGAGCGCGCCTTTAAACATAAACAGAATTTTTGGTATTCTTTTTCTTATTTGGTTCCAAAAAACTTTAAATTTTATAGAAAACAATCTGTTTTTCAATTTCATTCTACAGAAGGACCTTATAATCCTCCGTTTCAAATTGAAGTAATGCCTAAACATGGTTTAACAGTAAAAATTTCAACATATGAAGATGTTCTTCCAACTACGGAAGGAGATTGTGGTGGATCAATTAAAGTTAAAGTAAATTACTGTGAGAATATTTTATTAGAGTACATTGTTTTATCAGCAGATGATCTTGATAAGCTTACAGGTACCTGGATTGATTTTGTAATTCATTCTGTATGGGATAAACGACCATCGGATGATAATAAAAACAAGGGTTTACATGAGTTATTTATCAATGGTACAAAAAAATTACATTATGAGGGTCAAACAATGTGGAGAAAAGGTAAGACTGTTACACAATTTGGTATTTACGGCAGTAAAGAAATTAGACCATTTCTAGGTTCTATGCCAAGTCATTCTAAGGCTCGATCAATACCCAGAATTGCTTTTTATGATGAAATTTGGGCAAAAAAAGAATGTGAAAAACTTAAATTAGAAAGATTAGGTTATTCATGTAAAGATTTAAGAGATCAAGAAGACATTATTACAAAGCCAGATTTTGCAGAAAAACCAGGTTAATATCAAGTTCTTATTGTCGGTAGACAATAAAAATCAGCCGTATCTATTTTAGAAGAATGTTCCCGTCTCATATTCCATTTTTTATAAACACCAGCGCTTGCAAGGCTCAAAGTAGATCTTCCATATCTATAATTAGTATTGTCAATTGATTTCATCAAATTTTTTATCTTTTCATCTTTTTCAGATGAAAATAAATTTTTTTTACCATCTGAGTTTGATAGTCCAGTTAGCATAACACCTGCTTTTTGATATCTATAGCCATTTTTAAAAATACTTTCCAGAATGGAAATTGCAGCTTTTACAGTTTCAATACTATTATTTGTTGCAATAGGAAAATCGATTGTTTTTGAGTTTGAGTAGTATCCAAAGTTTCTTTGAAAGGGACTTGTTCTAACAAAAACTGTTATTGCTTTTGCAACTAAAGATTCTGATCTAATTTTTTCTGATGCATTTAAACAGTAGTTAGCAACTGCTTCTTTTAATTCTTGAAATCTTTCAACTCTTTTTCCAAAAGAACGTGATACAACACAACTTTTTCTTTTTGATGATGTAGTCTCTAGATCAATACAAGGGATACCACGCAGCTCCATTGCTGTCCTTGAACTTAAAACATTTGAGCATTTTTTAATCCATGTATTAGATTTATTTTTAAGTTGTTTTGCATTATAAATTCCATTTTTTTGATAAAATTTTGTAAGCTGTCTTCCGACTCCCCAAACATCATTTATTTCTACTTTTTCTAATATTGGATCTAAATTTTTTATTCCGATTAAACTTGTAACACCCGATTGTTTTTTCTTTGCAATATGATTTGCAACTTTGCTCAAAGTTTTCGTTTTTGCTATTCCAATACTTGTTGGTATGCCTGTCCACTGTAGAACTGTAGCTCTAATTTCTCTACCTACTTTTTCAACCTCATTATCACTAAAATTAGATAAATCCAGGAAAGCTTCATCAATAGAATAAACTTCTATATCAGAATTAAATCTTTTTAACGTTCTCATAACCCTTCTAGATAAATCTCCATACAATGAATAATTAGAAGAAAATACATTTACATTATTTTTTATAATTATATTTTTTGCTTTGAAATAAGGTTCACCCATTTTAATTCCTAAAGCTTTCGCTTCATTAGATCTTGAAATAATACAACCATCGTTATTTGATAGCACAACAACTGGCCTTTTTCTTATCTTAGGATTAAATAATCTTTCACAAGAAACGTAGAAAGAGTTACAATCTACTAATGCTATTTTTTTAGTATACTGAGTGGATGACATAAGTTACAACTCCCCATATGAAAACATCTTCTTCTTCATTGATTAAAATTCGATCTTCAAAATTTTTAGACCCAGATGTTAAAAACTTTTTGTCTCTTTCTTGAACAAAACTTTTTACAACTAATTCATCATGAACATTTGCAATAACTGTAGAAAAATTTCTTGGTGTTAAACTTTTGTCAACAACCAATAAATCTCCATCATTGATTCCTACATTTACCATTGATTTACCCTGAACTCTTATTATGAAGGTAGCTGGTACATTCTTTATTAGATGAACGTTTAGATCGATATCCTCTTCTATGTAATCTGTAGCTGGAGATGGAAAACCTGCTCCAGCTTTGTGCAAATAGTAAGGTATTGTTAGCTTCATAAATGTTCTTATTTTGTTCTTATTAGTACACAAGTTATCCAATAGTGTCAATCAGGTTGTATTTTGAGTCTGGAAGTGAATCAAAAGTGAATCAAAACGAGAACATCCAATCCATATTTTGTAGTCTTGTGGATAACTTTAACCATGTATAGTTTAATTTTATATTAAAATGAAAAAAATTCTATCTATCTCTATTCTATTTTTAATTATAATTTCAAATGCAATGGCAGTTGAGGAAGCTAATTACGAAATAATAAAAACTAATGAAATTTATGAAATAAGAAAATATTCTGATCTTATTGTCGTAGAAACAATAACTTCAAATGAAAACAGCGGATTTAGAAAATTATTTAATTATATTTCTGGAGCAAATGAAAAAAATCAAGAAATTAAGATGACAGCACCAGTCACTCAAATAAAAAAAAATGGTAATACATATATGCAGTTTTATTTACCATCTAAATTTAATTCAGAGAGTGTACCAAATCCATCAAATGCAAATGTAAAAATATCGAAAATGGATGCTGGCTTTTATGCAGTCATAAGATATTCTGGAAGAAACTCAGAAAAAAATTTTATTAAACATAGAGATATTTTAGAGAAAGAATTAAAAAAAAATAATATATCAATTTTAAGTTCACCGATAAAAGCTGGTTATAATTCGCCGTTCACACTTCCGATGTTGAGAAGAAATGAAGCGATGTATAAAATTGATTTTAAAACTTAAATAAAGGAAAAATAAATGAGAAAATTAAGTTGTCATTGCGGAGGAGTAGAAGCAGAAGTGAATGTTCCTGAAAAAGGATTTGAAAAATTTATGCGTTGTAATTGCTCTATTTGTAAGAGAAAAGGATATATTATTGGTGTAGTAGGTCCAGAGGACTTCAAACTGATAAAGGGGGAGGATCTATTAACTTTATATCAATTCAAGACTAAAACTGCACAACATTATTTTTGTAAAGTTTGTGGCATACATACACACAATAGACCAAGGATAAATCCAAAAATATATGGAGTAAATATTGCTTGTGTTGAAGGTATTAAACCTTTTGAAATAAAAGAGGTACCAGTTAATGATGGTGAAAATCACCCTCTAGATCAAAAAAAATAATTTAAAATGCAAATTAACAATTGTTACAAAAAAGTAAAAAATAATTGTTTTAAGTTTATTAAAACCCAAGAAACAAAGACAAATAAATTTAAAAATAAGAACAAAATGTTAAAAGCTTATTTAATTCCATTATGTTTTTGGATTAATAAAAAAGTTAAAAAAAAATCATCTTTAATTATTGGATTAGCGGGGGGCCAGGGCACCGGAAAAACAACAATTACCTCTATCATATCCATTATATTAAAAAGTTATTTTAAACTGAATGTTTTTAAAATTTCTATTGATGATTTTTATAAAACAAGAAAAGAAAGAAAAAAATTATCTGAAGATAAACATAAACTATTAATGACCAGAGGTGTACCAGGTACTCATGACTATAAAATTATTCAAGATTTTTTTAAGAAAGTTAAAAATCAAAAATTTAAACATTTAACAGTCCCAAGGTTTGATAAATCTATCGACGATAGATGTAAGAAAAAACAATGGTATAAAATACATTCCAAGCCCGATGTAGTGATACTTGAGGGCTGGTGTGTAGGCGCAAAATCCCAAAAAAATAAAGAATTATATAAAACAATAAACTCATTAGAGAGAACAAAGGATAAAAAATTTATCTGGAGAAAATATGTTAACAATCAATTAAAGACAAATTATAAGAAAATGTTTGAAAAGCTTGATGAACTTATTTATCTAAAAGCAACTAGCTTTAAATTGCTTCAAAAATGGAGAATAGTTCAAGAAAAAAGATTAAGTTTAAAAACTAAAAATAAAAAAAATTTAAAAATTATGAATAAAGAGGATATAGTTAGTTTTATGCAAACATATCAAAGAATTACTCAAAGCATGTTTAAAGAGACACCTAAATATGCTTCAGTGATTATGAAATTAAATGATAAACATCAAATTAATTCAATTAATTTTAAAAAATGATTAAAAAATTTTTATTAATTACTCTATTTATTTCCTTTTCTTTAAATGCTTATGCTATCTCCCTTAAAGAGGCATTAAGTACTGCTTATAAAAATAATCCTGAGATTAATGCTGAAAGAGAAAATTTAAAAATATCAGAAGAAGAGTTAAAAATTTCAAAAAGTGGGTATAAACCAACACTAACAATCTCAGGTAGTAAAAGCAAAGAGAACACGAAAGAGCTTAAAAATCAAAGTGGGGGTGATGCATCCATTACAGATGTTGATCCTTTAACTACTTCAATAACAATTGAACAAAAGATTATTGATTTTGGCAGAGATGCTGATTATCAAAAAAATATCATTGGTATAGATCTAGCAAAGGCGAAATTTAAAAAAAAAGAACAAGATATTTTTTTTAAAGCTGTAGAGGCATATACAGGGTTGGTTTTAGCAAACGAAAAATACAAAATAAATTTAGAAAATGTAAATCTATTAGAAAGACAAGTGGAGACAGACAGAATAAGACTTGATAGAGGAGAAATTACTGTTTCAGATGTTGCCCAATCCGAATCTTCTCTTGCAGGAGCTAAGGCGAATTTAATTATTGCAGAAAGCGAAGTTGTCACAAATAAGCTTAATTTTGAGAATGTAATAGGTCCATTAACTGATTTAAATTCACTTAGTAGTGATCTTGCAATAAGCATTAATCTTCCAAATAGTTTAAATAATGCTCTTGAAGTTTCAAGAAAAAATAATCCAGATTTAATCATTTCAAAATTAGAATATGAACAATCTGAAAAAGATATAGAAATTGCCAAATCTGATCTTTCTCCAAGTGCATCTATATCTTTTGAAAAATCTTATTCCGAAGACTTGAGTACAACTTATGATGAAAGAGAGAAAGATATATTAAAAGCAACTGTAACTTGGCCTTTTTATTCAGGAGGTAAAAATAGAGCAAAATTAAATAAAAACAAAAATCTTAAAACACAAAAAAGATTACTTTTAGATAGTGCCTTAAAAACAAATGAAGCAGTTGTGGCTAGTGCATGGTCAAATTTTCTGTCAAATCAAAGTTTATTAGAATCTGTGAATGCCCAAGTAAAAGCTGCAGAAATAGCTAATGAGGGAATTACTGCCGAATACGAAAGTGGAATAGGAAGAACGACATTAGATGTGATACAATCTAATTCATTACTTCTCAGTGCCCTAATAACTAGAGCTGAGTCAGAGAGAAACTTTATTCTCTCACAATTTAATTTATTAAAATCGATCGGCCTTTTAAATAGTAGCTACTTAAAAATCATTTAAATTTAGGTCTTTTAATACAAATTAATATTTTTATTGCTAATGAGAACAAAATGTGTACATTTAGAACATGATTCGAGTGTTAAAAAACGTAAAAAAAGAGGTAAAAAATGACTAAAAATAACCTAAAAGTGGTTAAATCTACAAAAGATAAAGAATTGGAAAACAAAGAAAAAAATAAAGCGTTAGACGCTGCAATAAGCCAAATAACAGATACTTTTGGAAAAGGTTCTGTAATGAAGCTTGGCCAACAAAAAGCTATGGATGTAGAATCTGTTTCTACAGGATCTTTAAGCTTAGATTTGGCACTTGGAATTGGTGGACTACCCAAAGGTAGAATTATTGAAATTTACGGACCAGAGTCCTCAGGTAAAACAACACTTGCACTTCAAGTAGTGGCCGAAGCACAAAAGGCAGGTGGTATTTGTGGATTTGTTGATGCAGAACATGCTTTAGATCCTGTTTATGCTAAAAAATTAGGTGTAAATACTGAAGAGCTTTTAATTTCACAACCAGATACTGGTGAGCAAGCCTTAGAAATTACTGATACTCTAATAAAATCAGGGTCAATGTCAGTTCTTGTTGTGGATTCAGTTGCAGCATTAACTCCAAGAGCTGAAATAGAAGGTGATATGGGCGACCATCACGTTGGTTTACAAGCAAGATTGATGTCACAAGCATTGAGAAAATTGACTGGCTCTATTTCAAGAACAAATACAATGGTAATTTTCATCAATCAAATTAGGATGAAAATTGGTGTAATGTTTGGAAGTCCAGAAACAACATCAGGTGGAAATTCACTTAAATTTTATTCATCAGTAAGAATGGATATAAGAAGAATAGGTGCAATCAAAGATAAAGAGCAAATTATTGGAAACACAACTAGAGTTAAAGTAGTTAAGAACAAAGTTGCACCACCATTTAAAGTTGTTGAATTTGATTTGATGTATGGAAAGGGTATTAGCAAAACAGGAGAGTTAATTGACTTAGGAGCTAAAGCAGAGATAGTTGAAAAATCTGGTGCATGGTATGCTTATAAAGGCGAAAAAATAGGTCAAGGAAAAGAAAACGCTAAATTATTCTTAGAACAAAATCCAAAAGCTGCTGCTGAAATTGAAATGGCTATTAGAGAAAAAGCTGGATTAATTTCAAAAAAAATTGAGGGCAATCCTTTAGATAAGGAAAAAGTAGAGGCAGCTAAAGAAGAAACACCTTCAAAAAAGAATTAGCAAAAAACTTTTAGCTTTAAAGGCGCCTAATTAGGCGCCTTTTTTATTTTTAGACATATAGACATCATAAAAAAATGCTGTATTTTAAAAAATATGGCGGACAAAACACTTAACGAAATTAGAGATTCATTTCTTAAATATTTTGAGAAAAATGAACATAAAATTGTAGAATCTAGCAATTTGGTTCCGAATAATGATCCTACCCTAATGTTTGCAAATTCTGGGATGGTTCAGTTTAAGAATGTTTTTACAGGACTTGAAAAAAGAGATTATAAGAGAGCTACGACTTCTCAAAAATGTGTAAGAGCTGGTGGTAAACACAATGATCTTGAAAATGTTGGTTATACACCAAGACATCATACTTTTTTTGAAATGTTGGGAAACTTCTCATTTGGAGATTATTTCAAAGAGAGAGCAATTGAGCTAGCTTGGAATTTAATAACAAAAGATTTTGGTTTAGACAAAAATAAACTTTATTTTACAGTTTTTCATGAGGATGAAGAGGCTCTAAAATTGTGGAAAAAAATTACTGGTTTTGGTGACGATAGAATTTTAAAAATACCTACATCTGACAATTTTTGGTCTATGGGCGAAACTGGACCTTGTGGGCCTTGTTCTGAGATATTCTATGATCATGGAGAGCACCTCCAAGGAGGGTTACCTGGAACAAAAAACCAAGATGGAGATAGATATATTGAAATTTGGAATTTAGTTTTCATGCAATTTGAACAAATTTCAAAAGATAAAAGAATAGATTTACCCGAACCTTCAGTTGATACTGGTATGGGCCTAGAAAGAATTACAGCCCTAATGCAAGGTACTCATGATAATTATAAAACAGACCATTTTGAAAAATTAATTCAATCTATTTCTGATGAAGTTAAAGTTAAATCCAATAAAACAAATATTTCAAGCTTTAGAGTAATAGCTGACCATTTAAGAGCTAGTTCATTTTTAATTGCAGAAGGTGTTTTGCCCTCAAATGAAGGAAGAGGTTATGTTCTCAGAAGAATAATGAGAAGAGGAATGAGACATTCTCATTTATTAGGATCTAAAAAACCAATTTTTTATAATATTTTTAAAACTTTAATGGAAGAAATGTCAGGTAACTATCCTGAACTTATAAGAGCTGAAGCATTAATTAAAGAAACTTTAAAAATGGAAGAAGAAAAATTTTTAGTTCTTTTAGATAGAGGAATGAAAATATTAAATGATGAGATAAAAAAAATAGATAAGGTTTTACCTGGGGATGTAGCTTTCAAACTTTATGATACATATGGTTTCCCATTAGATCTCACTCAAGATATTTTAAAAAACAAATCAATGGAAGTTGATAATTTAAAATTTGATCAACTCATGAAAGATAGCAAAGAACTTGCTAAGAAAAACTGGAAAGGTTCAGGCGATTCCACTGTTGATGATATATGGTTTGAGATTAAAGATAAATTAGGAGCATCAGAATTTCTTGGATATGAAACTAATCAAGCAGAAGCAATTGTTCAATCGTTATTAAAAGATAATAAAGAGGTCAAAACTTTAGGATCAGGTGACGAAGGTATGATTATAGTTAATCAGACACCTTTTTATGGAGAATCTGGTGGTCAGGTTGGAGATACTGGAGAAATTTTGTCAGGAGAATTTAAATTTAAAGTTTTAGATGTTCAAAAAAAACTTGGTGATTTATTTGTTCATTATGGAAAAGTAATTTCAGGAGAGGTTAAAATCAATCAAAATGTGGAACTCAAAATAGATGTAACCAGAAGAAACAATATAAGAGCTTACCACTCAGCAACTCATCTATTGCACGAGTCTCTCAGAAGAGTTTTGGGAACTCATGTAACTCAGAAAGGGTCTTTAGTAGAGGCAGATAGATTAAGGTTCGATTTTAGCCATATGAAACCTATATCAAATGAGGAAATAATCAAAATTGAACAATTTGTAAATTCAATGGTAGATACAAAATCAGATGTAAAAACAAGACTTATGACACCAAAGGAAGCTGTAGATAATGGAGCTCTAGCATTATTTGGTGAGAAATATGGTGATGAAGTAAGAGTATTATCAATGGGAGATGAAAAAAATAAATATTTTTCTACAGAACTATGTGGTGGAACTCATGTAAAAAATACAGGAGATATAGGTAAATTTAAAATAGTTAGCCAGAGTTCTATTGCTGCAGGAATTAGAAGGGTCGAGGCTTTAAGAGATCAACAACTACAAGATTATCTAAATAATAAGGAAAAACTATCAGATATATCAGCCCAAAAAGATGAAAAAACTATAAATGATCTTTCATCTCAAATAATAAAACTAGGAGATAAACCAAATTTAGACAATAAAGATCAAAAAGGTTTAATTAAAGATTTATCTAAACAATTAGAGCAACTTAATGTTCAAAACATTTTAAAAGATAAATCTAAAAACAAAATAAAAGATGAAAAAATTAATGGTATTAATGTTAGGTTTCAAACTGTAGAGGGATTACCTCCAAAAGAATTAAGAAAATTAGTAGATCAGGGTAAAAAAGATTTAGTTGAGGGATTAATAATTGTGTTCGCTAGCCAAGACAACAAAGTTGGTCTTGCAATTGGTATTACTGAAAAATTAACTACAAAATATGATGCAGTAAAATTTGCAAAACTTGGTTCAGAAATCACCGGTGGAAAAGGTGGAGGAGGAAGGAAAGATTTTGCTCAAGCTGGTGGTCAGGATGTATCTAAAATTGGAGAAGCTTTAAAAAGAATAAAGGAATTAATTTAATTTCTTTTTTAAATTACTATCGATTATATCTAGAAACTGATTTGTTGTCTGAAATTTGGTTAAAGGTCCAATTAAAATTGCTAAATCTTTAGTCATTGACCCATTCTCTACACATTCTACACATACATTTTCTAAAGTTTCAGAAAACTTAATTAATTCATTGTTATTATCTAATTTACCTCTGTGAGACAAACCTCTTGTCCAAGCAAATATTGATGCAATTGGATTAGTTGAAGTTTCTTTTCCTTGCTGGTGCATTCTAAAATGTCTAGTAACAGTTCCATGTGCAGCTTCTGCTTCCATTGTTTTTCCATCGGGAGCTAATAAAACACTTGTCATTAAACCTAGAGATCCGTAACCTTGTGCAACAGTATCTGATTGAACATCTCCATCATAATTTTTACAAGCCCATATATATTTACCGTGCCATTTCATTGCACAGGCTACCATATCGTCAATTAATCTATGTTCATATATAATATTGTTTTTCTCAAAATCTGATTTAAATTCCCTCTGATAAATTTCTTCAAATATATCTTTAAATCTACCGTCATACTGTTTAAGGATTGTATTTTTAGTTGATAAATATACTGGCCATTTTTTTATTAAACCATAGTTAAAACACGATCTTGCAAAGTCACCGATTGATTTATCTAAATTATACATTGATAACGCTATTCCAGGTCCTGGAAATTTAAATACTTCATATTTCTTTTCCTCTTTACCATCTTCAGATGTCCATTTAATTTCTAAATTTCCTTTTCCTGGAACCACAAAATCTGTAGCTCTGTATTGATCCCCAAAAGCATGTCTTCCAATTATTAATGGATCGGTCCAAGAGGGAACTAATTTTGGAATATTTTTACAAATTATAGGTTCTCTGAAAACGGTACCTCCAATTATATTTCTTATTGTTCCATTAGGAGATCTCCACATTTTTTTTAAATTAAATTCTTTTACTCTTGCCTCATCCGGAGTGATTGTTGCACATTTAATACCAACGCCCACTCTTTTAATTGCATTTGCACAATCAATTGTTATCTGATCGTTAGTATCATCTCTACTTTTCATTCCTAAATCATAATATTCAATGCCCAAGTCAATATAAGGTAATATTAATTTTTTTTTGATGAATTCCCATATGACTCTCGTCATTTCGTCACCATCTAACTCTACAACAGGGTTTTTTACCTTTATTTTGCTCATATTTAGCTATATCTAAGTAATTGAAATTAGAGCTTTTATATACATATTAACTTAAAAATTATCAAAAGAAATAACTATGCTAGATAAAATTTTTCCAAAAATTCACTCTGAAGGATATAAATTTTTAGTAATTTTTTCAGTGGCAACAATTATACTGTATTTAATACATGGATTTTTAGGATTTGTAGGTTTTGTTCTAACTATTTGGGTTTATTATTTTTTTAGAGATCCAGATAGAGTATCTATAGGAGATGAAAATTATCTTACAAGCCCTGCTGATGGATTAGTATTACAAGTAATAGAAACAGAAGGTCCAAAAGAACTTGGTTTAGAAAATAAAAAATTTACTAAAGTAAGTATCTTTATGAATGTATTTGATTGTCATGTAAACAGATCACCATGCTCCGGAAAAATTAGTCAAATACTTTATAAACCAGGAAAATTTATCAATGCATCTTTTGATAAAGCTAGCGAGGAAAATGAAAGAAACTATTACAAAATTCAAAATTCTTTTGGTGAGGATATTGTTGTTGTTCAAATAGCTGGATTAATAGCAAGAAGAATAGTTTCAGAGTCTCAAGAAGGTCAAGATCTAGATCAGGGTACAAGAATAGGCATGATAAGATTTGGAAGTAGGGCAGATATATACTTTGAAAATTATAAACCATTGGTAAAAGTAGAACAAAAAACAATTGCTGGTGAAACAATTTTAGCAAAAAGATAATTTATGGAACAAAATAAAAAAAATTTTAAAATAGTAAGTAATAAAAAAACAAGAGTGATATTACCAAATATCTTTACTTTAATTGGTGTATGTATAGGATTAAGCTCAATTAAATTTGCTTTTGATGGAAATTTTACTTTATCAATATTAGCTATAATTATTGCTGCGATTATAGATGGTCTAGATGGAAGAATAGCAAGACTAATACAAGGGACTTCAAAGGTTGGAAAAGAATTAGACTCTCTAACTGATATTATAAGTTTTGGTGTTGCACCTGCCTTTATTATGTATTTTTGGAAATTAAATGAAATAGGTAGGGTAGGATGGTTAATTTGTTTAATTTACGTTATTTGTGTAGCTTTAAGGTTGGCTAGATTTAATGTTTATTCTGGACAAGGTCCACTCTGGAAAGAGAATTTTTTTCAAGGAGTTCCCTCTCCAGCAGGAGGAGTAATTGTTTTAATGCCACTTGTTTATAGTTTAAGCGATATTCAGTTTTTAAATTTAAACTATGATTTAATAGTACCAATTTTGTTTGTATTAGTTTCAATATTATTGATTAGCAAACTTCCCACATACTCTTTTAAAAGAATTTCTGTCCCAAGAAATATGACTATTTTTTTATTATTTGGAGTTGTGTTATATTTTGGATTAATTTTAATATACACATTTAATGCTATTGTAATTTCAGGATTTATATATTTTTTAATGATACCAATAAGTACACTACATTTTATAAATCTTAATAAAAATAATAAAGTCCAAGATATTAGTTCAGAGGAACACGAAGATATCTTATAAATAATGATAAATAAAACAATTGTCTCTTTAGCTGACTCAAATTATTTTGATTTACTGAACGAATTAGTTAATTCAATAAAGCGATTTAGAGAAAGTGAAGATGTAGATATATGTATTCTTGATGCTGGATTAACTGATGAACAAATATCTATTTTATCAAAAAAAGTTAAACATATTAAAAAAGCTGAATGGGATATCGAAGTTCCTGGTTATAAAGTAGGTAAAAAAGAATGGTTAAAAAGCCAGGTATCTAGAGCTTTCTTACCAAAATATTTTCCTGGTTACAAAAAATATTTATGGATTGACTGTGACGCCTGGGTTAATGACTGGAAATCAGTAGAACTCTATTTCGAAGCATGCGAAAAAGGGAAACTTGGGATTACTCAAACTTTGGGTCCTGGATACAAAATTATGTCAAAAGTAAAATGGTTATTCGGAAAGATTGCTGTAATTAAATCTCAAAATTTTAAACATGCAATTAGTTCAAAGATAGGAATTAATAAAGCAAGAAAGCTTGCATTTGCACCACATATAAATATTGGAGTATTTTCTTTAGAGGATAATTCAAGTTGTTGGAAAAGCTGGCAAGAAAATTTAAAAAAAACTTTGAGCGCAGGAAATATCTTTGGGTCTGAAGGATTAGCAATAAATATGAGTGTATATATAGATAATATTGAGACAGAATTTTTACCTTTAAATTGTAATTGGATTGCAAGTAACATGTTGCCAAAATTTGATGAAAACCAAAAAACATTTGTTGAACCTTTTTTACCAAATTATAAAATTGGAATTATGCATTTGGCAGCTGGCATATGGAAAGACAAAAGAGACATGCGTGTTGATAAAAGTATAGAAATTGAATTAAAAACTTTAAACAATTCAACAATTAACAAAAGTTTAAGATATTTAGAATAATTGAAAAAAAATAGAATTTCTAAAGACTGGATCAATAAACAAAGAAGAGATATTTTTGTTAGAAAATCAAAAGTTGAGGGATATAAATCTAGAGCTGTTTACAAACTTCAAGAAATAGATGAAAACTTTAAAATATTTAAAAATGGGACTTCAGTTATTGACCTAGGAGCGGCTCCTGGCAGCTGGTCACAATATGCATCTAAAAAAATTAAAAATGGAAAAATATTATCGATAGATCTTTTAGACTTTGAAAAAATTGAAAAAATTTTTCAATTGAAGGGTGATTTTACCAGTGAAATTATGAAAGAAAAAATTAAAAATTATTTCAACTCAAAAGTTGATGTAGTAATGTCTGATATGGCCGTAAATACCACAGGAAACAAAAATCTAGACTCAATAAATACGAGCGAATTATGCATTGAAGCAATGAACTTCTCTAAGGATATATTAAAAAAAGATGGAAAGTTTGTATCAAAAATCTTTATGGGATCTACTTTTAATGAAATTATTAAGGAATCAAAAAAAATATTCAAAGAAAATAAAGTATTTAAGCCTGCTGCTAGTAGAAAAGATTCAAAAGAGAGCTTCATAATTTGCAAGTATTTACGTTAGGTCATCTTTCATTTTTTAAAGAATCATATATACAATAACATGGATCCTATAAAAGAAGCTCTTACATTTGATGATGTTTTGTTAACACCGAACTATTCAAATGTTTTGCCCTCAGATGTCTCAACTAATACAAATCTCTCAGGAAATATTAATTTACAAATACCTTTACTATCTTCTGCAATGGATACAGTTACAGAATCTAAGATGGCTATCTCAATTGCAAAAGCAGGTGGATTAGGAATTATTCACAGGAATTTAGATATAAAAAAACAAATCATCGAAATAAATAAAGTTATTTCAAAAAAATTACCTGTAGGTGCAGCTGTAGGTGCTGGATCTGCTGAATTTAAAAGAGCAGAAGCTTTATTAAAACAGAATATAACTATGATTGTTGTAGATACTGCTCATGGTCATACAAAAAAGGTTGCTGAGATCATAAAAAAAATAAAAAAAATTAAATCTAAAAATACAGCATTGTGTGCTGGGAATATTGCAACACCGGAAGCAGCAAAATTTTTAGCTAATTTAGGTGTAGATGTAATTAAAGTAGGCATCGGACCTGGCTCTATATGCACAACAAGGATGGTCGCTGGAATAGGGATGCCGCAACTTAGTGCAATATTGGCTGTTAAAAAAGGTTTAAAAAATAAAAATGTAAAAATCATTGCTGATGGTGGTATAAAATTTTCTGGAGATATTCCCAAAGCTCTAGCTGCGGGCGCTGATGCAGTAATGATAGGATCTTTATTTGCAGGCACAGATGAAGCTCCTGGAAAAATAATAAAAAAAAATGGGAGATTTTACAAAAGTTTTAGAGGTATGGGTTCGATTGGCGCCATGAATAAGGGCTCTGCAGACAGATATTTTCAAACTAAACAAAAAGATAAATCAAAATATGTTCCTGAAGGTGTAGAAGGTTTGGTAAAATATAAAGGTGAAGTAGGTAATATAATTTTTCAACTTGTGGGGGGTCTTAAGTCATCTATGGGTTATTTAGGTAGGAAAAATATAAAAGATTTAAGAAAAAAGGCTAAGTTTGTAAAAATTACCAAAGCTGGCTTTTATGAAAGTATGGTACATAATATAGATCAAGTTTTAAAATAAAATGAAAAAATTATTGGTTTTTTTAATTATCAGCTTAAGTTTTTTTGGTACAAAAGTATCATCAGGTGAAAACTTTTTTAACAATGCAAAAAATTTGTATGAACAAGGTAAGATGGAGGAGTCAAAATTTTTATTTCAAAGAAATATAGTTTTTAACCCTAAAGACTCACAATCTTATTTGTATCTAGCCAAAATTTATCAAACTGAGGAAAATGAGAAAGAGATGGAAAAAAATCTTAATACTACTCTTTTACTTAAACCAGATAGTGAAGAAGCAATGTATATGCTTATTGATATAAGATTAGAAAAATCAGATTTTGATCAAGTTAAAGAGCTTAAGGACAAGTTTGCAAAAATTTGCAATGAATTATGCTCTAAAATTGACTCCATAGAAGAGAGATTAAAAAATATGGAAGCAAAAAATGAGTCCTGAAGTAAATCTTAAGAAAATTCTAATAATAGACTTTGGATCACAATTTACTCAGTTAATCGCCAGGAGAGTAAGGGAGTTAGGAGTTTATTCACAAATAATCAGCCATAAAAAAATTAATAATCAGCTTTTAGAAACACCAAATATTAATGGTATAATACTATCGGGAGGTCCTTTAAATGTTTATGAGGTTAAAAAAGTAAAATTTAATAAAAAAATATTAAATTCTAAAGTGCCTATATTGGGAATATGTTTTGGTCATCAAATTATAGCTAAAGAATTTGGAGGAAAGGTAAATAAATCCGAAACAAGAGAATTTGGTTTAGCAAACATAAAAAAAATTAATAATAGCAAACTGACAAAGAATTTTTTCAACAAAAAAGGATTTAATAATGTTTGGATGAGCCACTCCGATGAAGTTACAAAAATACCCAAAGGTTTTAAGGTTGTAGCATCAAGTACCAACTCAAAATTTGCAATTATAGAGAGTATTTCAGAGAATTTTTATGGTATCCAATTTCATCCAGAAGTTACCCATACTCAAAATGGTAAAAAACTATTGAAAAACTTTATTTTTTCGATTTGTAAATCTAAAAAAAACTGGTCTTCAAAATTTCAAAAAAAAATTCTTATTAACAACATTAAAAATTATGTTGGATCATCCAAAGTCATTTGCGCATTATCAGGAGGTGTTGATAGTAGTGTAGTAGCAAAGCTTCTTAAAAGTGCTATAGGTAAAAATTTAATTTGTATTTTTGTAAATACAGGTTTGTTAAGAAAAAATGAAGAATTTGAAATTTTAAATACTTTTAAAAAACGTTTCAAATTTAATTTGATTTATGTAGATGCAAAAAATTTATTTCTTAATAAATTAAAAAATATTTCTGACCCTGAAAAAAAGAGGAAAATAATAGGAAATCAATTTATTAAAGTTTTTGAAAAATATTCTAAAAAAATTAAAAATGTTGAGTTTTTAGCCCAAGGTACTCTTTATCCAGATTTAATTGAAAGTAAATCAGCAACAGGAAGTCAATCTTCTAAAATTAAATCTCACCACAATGTAGGAGGATTGCCAAAAAAAATGAAACTTAAACTAGTTGAGCCCTTAAAGTATCTATTTAAAGATGAAGTTAGAAAGTTAGGGTTAGAATTAAATTTACCTAAAAATGTAATTTTAAGACACCCATTTCCTGGACCAGGCTTAGCTATTCGAATGCCAGGGATTGTTACAAAAGAAAAATTAAAGATTCTTAAAGAAGCTGATGCAATATTTATACAAAGTTTAATTTCAAATAATTTGTATAGTAAAATATGGCAAGCCTATGCAGCCTTGCTTCCAGTTAAAACAGTAGGTGTTATGGGTGATAATCGTACCTATGAGTATATCTGTTTATTAAGAGCAATTACCTCTCAAGATGGGATGACAGCAGACTTTTTTACATTTAAAAAAGAATTTATTCAATCAGTATCAAATAAAATAATAAATAATATCAAAGGAATTAACAGAGTCGTTTATGATGTAACTTCAAAACCTCCAAGCACAATTGAATTAGAATAAATAAATGAAAATACCAATCTTTCAAGTAGACGCGTTTACATCTGAAATTTTTAAAGGAAATCCTGCAGCAGTTTGTCCTTTAAGTGAATGGATACCTGACGATGTTATGCAAAACATTGCTATGGAAAATAACTTGTCAGAGACTGCTTTTTATATTGAAGATAATGATACCTATCACATAAGATGGTTCACACCCAAAGCGGAGCTAGACCTTGCAGGACACCCTACTTTAGCAACAGCTCATGTGATTATGCAGGAATTTAAAAAAAACTTGAAAAAAATAACTTTCAAAACAAAAATAAAAGACACATTAAACGTAAGTTTTAAAGATGGTTTATATATTATGGATTTTCCATCGAGGAATCCTGAGTATAAAGACGAAATTGATATATTTGAAACTGCTTTAGGAAAAAAACCGAAAAAAGTTTTAGCACATCGAGATGCTGTAGTAATTTTTAATAATGAAAAAGAAATTAAATCTATTTATCCTGATATGGAAAAAATTAAAAAATTAAATTATCCAGCAGTAATAGTAACAGCAGCTGGTGACAATGTTGATTTTGTCTCTAGAAATTTTGCACCAAAATTAGGAATACCAGAGGATCCTGTGACAGGTTCAGCCCATTGTGAATTAATCCCATATTGGTCAAAAATATTGAATAAAAAAAATATGGTAGCTCATCAATTATCTGAAAGAGGAGGGAAAATCTATTGTATTGATAATAATGACAGAGTATCTATTGGAGGTGAAGCTATTACTTTTTTACGTGGTGAAATAGAGCTATAAAAATGAATTCAAAAATAAAAAAAATAATCAAACTTAAAAAAAATAGAAAGATAATTTGTTTAACCTCCTATTCGAAAAACATATCTGAAATTATTGATCCTGTTGTAGATATTGTGCTAGTCGGAGACTCTTTAGGTTCAGTGTTATACGATTATAAATCCACTAGAAGTGTAACTTTAAAAGCAATGATAGAGCATTCAAAAAGTGCAAGACATGGAATTAAAAAAAGTCTAATGGTTGTTGATATGCCTTACAATACATATCGAAATAAAATTGAGGCTTTAAAAAATGCAAAAAAAATAATTAAAGAGACAAAGTGTGATGCAGTAAAACTAGAGGGTGGTTTAAAAATATTAGAAATAGTTGAACATTTAATTAAAAATAAAATTTCAGTAATGGGACATCTAGGTATTTTACCTCAAAGTGTAAAGGGTAAATTTAAATATAAAGGAAAAAAAATAGGTGAAAGAAAAAGAATACTTAATGAAGCAATATTGTTACAAAAGAAAGGTGTGTTTTCTATTGTATTGGAATGCATTGAAACTTCACTAGCAAAAGAAATATCAAAAAACTTAGAAATACCAACAATAGGAATAGGATCTTCAAAGTTTTGTGATGGGCAAGTCTTAGTAACAGATGATTTAATTGGTCTTAATCAAACCAAAATTAGATTTGTAAAAAAATTTGGAAATGTAAACAAGGATATAAAAAAATCAGTTTTAAAATTTAAAAAAGAAGTATTGAGTAAAAAATTTCCCTCAAAAAAATACTCTTATTAAAAATACTTCTTAAATTGTTCGTTGATTGATAGTATTTCTAAGTCTACAAGACCACCTATAACCAATTGAATCGCAATTAATAGTATAAAACCTAAACCTATATAAGCTATCCACAAATGTTTTTGAATATAATTTGCTAAATATGTTGCCATAGCACCTGTAAGAATTACTGACAAAACAAGTCCGAAAATCATAAAACCAAAATTTCCTTTTGCAGCACCTACAACTCCAATAACATTGTCAAAACTAATTGTTATATCAGCAAATAACACCTTATAGACACTTTGGATATAGGATGGTTCCTTTGATTTTTTTGTTGGTGACTTTATTTTTTTTATTTCAAAAAGATCTTTTCTCAAATCATTAACTATCCAAATTAAAAGTAATCCACCTAAAATTTTGATAAAATAAAATTGAAACAAATAAGTTGCGAATATTGCAAAAACAACTTTAAATATTAAAGCTCCCGCAACTCCCCATAAAATAATTTGTTTTCTATGTTTTGGAGCAAAGTTTGCAGCAATCAATCCAATAATTATCGCATTATCTGCAGCCAAGATAATGTCTATAAAAATAATTTGAACTAGTATGATTGCTTCTTCTATCAAAATATAATTATACTATAAAAAATTTGTTATAATTCAATTAAAAGTAATTTTAACTTATTATATTAATATTTAGACTTTTTAGTTCCAGTTATAACTGCTTCGAGATCGCTATATTCCTTACAATTGCAGTTTTCTAGAACTTTTAATCTTTCTTTAGCTAGTTCAATTCGGTTAGTAGCTACATATAACTCGCCTAAGTATTCATTTATTCCAACATGAATAGGGTTAATATCAAGACCTTGAAGATAATATTTTTCACCTTGCTCAAAATCTCCAAGCTTTCTTGTAGTAA
>ENA-OSEY01000649-OSEY01000649.1-marine-metagenome-genome-assembly--contig:-NODE-649-length-24874-cov-4.034198_pt1 | contig 24874 bp, 22 predicted proteins | sample MGYA00248465_ERZ534230 | MGnify/ENA primary metagenome ERZ534230 (study PRJEB26409, sample SAMN06344110) | marine metagenome | isolation source: Sea water from surface | place: Atlantic Ocean:Southern...
TTATACAGGGCATAGGTCCTGCCACCTTCGGCCGGGCGTGCCACACCGTCGATATAATTGCCCGTGGTGACGGGTGCGTCACCACCGGTTGCGCGCAACATGGCTCACTCCCTGTCTGTCACCGCCTCAGGACGTCTCGTCCCTTGGAGGCTTGCGATCGCCATCGACAACACCGCTCATCCCGTCCTCGAAGCTGACGCCGAGATCCTCACCGATCTTGCGAAGGGCGGGGAGCTGCACAGCCATGTCCATGATGGAATCAAGCGCCTGGTTGACCGGAGGCTTGTCATTGCCACGTTCACCGCCACCGCCGGACGACCCGCTGCGGTCGAGAGCACCGCCGGTAATGTGGTGGATCTTGATGGAGTCGATCTTTTCGGCAGGCCGGACCATCTGCTCGACGATCTTCGGAAGCGCCTCGAGGCGAGCCTTGTCGCGAGCCAGGTCGATGACCTCCGGCGACATGGCGTTGTCGGCCTCGTTCATGGCACGGGCATTGCCAGCCTTGATCGCCATCTCCTCGGCCATGGCGGACAGCCTGACCTTTTCGGCATCGGCATCGGCCATTGCCGCTTTCAGGCGAGCATCGGCAAGGGTCACCATGCTGGCGGCTTCGCTATCAGCAGCATTCTGCTTGCGAAGACCATGGACTTGGCTTTCTTTCTCAGCGCCGATCAGATCGAGGCTCTTGCCACGCTCGGCGGCAGCAACGGCCTTGGCTGTCTCGACATCCTCAGCAGCCTTTACCGCTTCTGCACGCGCACCACTAGCAGCGGCTTCGGCCTTTGCCTCATCCATACTCTGCTTGCGAAGCGCGATGTTGCGTTGCTGTTCAGCTGTTTCAACAGACAGCCGCTGCGCGATCTCTGCCTTACTAATTTCCTCTTCACGCCGGATGTCGCTGGCGCGGATAGACTTTTCCATCTCGATCTTCGCCGCGTTGGCCGCGATTTCGGATTCCGCCTTGCTTGCGGCGATCTGGGCAAGCTGCGTGGCGCGGAGCGATTCCAGCGTCTTCACCTGCTCGATTTGCGCTTCCTGCTCCTCAAGATCGATTTGCAGCGTCCGCTTCGCCGCTTCCATGGCCGAACGCCGCACCGACACTTCGGCATCGGCGTCGATCGTGGCACGCTCCTTCTTCGAGGTCGCGATCACTTCGGCGAGCTTGCGCATGCCGACGGCGTTGAAGGCGTTGTTCTCATCAAGCGCTGTGAAGGGCGTCTGGTCGAGGGCGGTCAGCGAGACGGATTCAAGCTCAAGGCCGTTGCGCCGGATTTCCTCGGTGAGCGACGCTTTCACCTCCTTGACGAATGCGCCGCGGCCCTCATGGAGTTCATCCATGGTCTGCTGCGCAGCAACCGAGCGCAACGTGTCGACCAGCTTGCCTTCTATCAGGTCACAAAGCTTGTCGGCCTCAAATGTTCGCTGTCCTAGTGTTTGGGAGGCCCGCGCGATCGACTCTTCGGTTGGTTCCACCGAAACATAGAATTCGACCCCGACATCGACGCGAAGTCGGTCTTTGGTGATCAGGGCCTGCTCGCCATGCCGGTTCACTTCGAGCCGCATGGTCTGCATGTTGACGCGGCTGACCTTATGGAAATAGGGCAACACGATCACCCCACCATCAAGGACGACTTTGCGCCCCCCAAGGCCGGTGCGTACCAGCGAGACCTCACGCGAGGCGCGTTCATAGAGCCACGCCGCAACCACGACAACGATGGCGACGAGGACAATGACCAGAAGAATAATCGATGTAGCGGACATCACATTCTCTCCTTCTCAGGTTAAAATTGGTGCATGTTCTGGTAGATGTGCGAGGACATTCCACCATCAAGCATCAGGTTGGCTCCGCGGAACCAGTGGGTCATGTCGGACAACAGGAAGCAGACGACAGGCGCGACATCATCAGGCCTGCCTGCGCGGTCGTTGACCGACATGTCTTCCTCGGCGCGGGCGCCGAGGGTTTTCACGAAGTCTGCGAGGATCGGCGTCTCCACCGGACCCGGGCTGACGGCGTTCATCCGAATGCCGCGGTCGCGCCAGGTCCAGCGGTTCTTCTTCGTCCAGACAACAAGCGCCTCCTTGCTGAAGAAATAGCTTCTCCCGCCTTCATTGCTGATCTGGTGGTCATGCATGAAGCGTTCGACGTCCTCGAAGGCAAGGTGTTCCGACGCCCTGATCGCCTCCAGCGCGTTCGGCCAGCCAAATCCGGCAAGCGACGCGAGGTTCACGATCGACGCGTTGTCGTTGAGCTTGGGAATCATCAGTTCGGTGAAGTATTTCAGGCCGACAAGATTTACTTTCACCACCAGATCGGCCGGCGCAGTCGGCGGCAGCCCGGCAATGTTCGCAATCCCGTCGATACGGCCCGGCAGAGCGTTCGCGAGCGCCTTGATGGTGCGCCGGTCGGACAGGTCGGCGAGATACAGCTCGTCGACGTAATCCTCGGTCTTGTTGCGATCGACACCGATGACATCGCCGCCAAGCTGCTTGACCAGCTTTGCCGTGTCCCGCCCGATCCCCGACGAACAGCCAGTCACCACGATCGTCTTGTCGCGGAGAAGCTTGCCATAGGTCCAGTCTCGTGATGCCCAGTCCGTATCCTGCATCCTCTTTCCTCCCCTGCACCTAGAAAACCGGCGGGAAGCCACGCCCGCCGCGTTCCAGGGTCACCCATCTGGTTTCGGTGAAGGTTTCGGTGGACCAGCGCCCGCCATGCCGTCCGACACCGGATGATTTCGACCCGCCAAAGGGAACATGTGGTTCGTCATTCACCGAGCTGCAGTTCACATGGCACATCCCTGTCTCCAGCGCGGCTGCAATCGCAAGGCCACGAGACTCGTCGCGTGTGATTACCCCCGATGACAGGCCATATTCACTGTCATTTGCGATGGCTATGGCCTCGCTGTCAGTGCGGTACGGGATCACCGGCACCACTGGGCCAAACGTTTCCTCGGCATAGACCTTCATGTCCGGGGTCACGCCGGTCAGGATGGTGGGCTCGACGAAGCGTCCGTCTACCCCGCCGCCGATCACGACCCGCGCACCCTTGGCCACAGCGTCCTCGATCTGTTCCCTGACCTTGCCGGCCTGCTTGTCATTGATCAGCGGGCCGATAACATGACCCTTGTCGGCATTCGGATCGCCGACTTTCAGCTTGGCCGCGCGCTCGGCGAATTTCGACAGGAACTCGTCGAACACTGGCTCCTGGACCAGAATTTTCTCGACCGACATGCAGATTTGCCCTTGATGCATGAAGCTGCCGAAATTGGCCGCCGCCGTGGCGCGGTCCATATCGGCATCGTCACAGACGATCAACGCATCCTTGCCGCCAAGCTCGACACAGCATTTCTTCAGATGCGCGCCTGCCTTGGCCGCGATCACCCGTCCCACCGGCGTCGAGCCGGTGAAGCTGATCCCCTTGACCAGCGGATGCTCGACGATCATGTCGCCGACGGCGGGGACATTCTCGCGCGAGCAGGTGACGACGTTCAGGACGCCCGGCGGGACCCCAACGGCTTCGAAAATTTCAGCAAATATCACGCCTCCCGTATAGGGTGTCTCCTCGGACGGCTTCAGCACCACGCAGTTGCCCGCGGCAATCGGGAACGCAAGGCCGCGCGCCGTTAGAAGGGTCGGGAAGTTCCAGGGCGAGATCACCGTCACGACACCCATCGCACGGCGCATGGCCAGCGATACCTTGCCATGGTCCGACGGCAGCACCTCGCCAATGGCGTTGTAGGTCATCGCGGCGGCGGCGCGGAACACCTCCGGCACATAGCCTGACTCAAACATTCCCTTGCCGAACCAGCCGCCACCCTCGCCCTGCAGCGCAGCAACAAGATCATCGCGCCTGCGCTCGAACTCATCCGCGACTTTGAGCATGTAATGGGCCCGCTCGCTATAGGTCAATCCAGACCATTGCGGGAAAGCAGCCTGCGCGGATTCGATGGCCCGCACCGCCATGCCGCCATTGCCGTCGGCGACGCGCGCCCAGACGGCACCGTCGGCTGGGTTGAGATCGTCAAATGCGGCGCCCGCCGGTACCCAGGACCCACCAATGAAGAGATTGTCGAAGGATCGCGCCATTTAAGCCTCCCTTGCTTTCACCAGCGCACCGTTCTTGTCGCGCTTAAACACCTCGACCTTGGCCTTGCGGAACACCGGAATTTCCGGAAGACCGTCAGGCTCGCCGCCATGCGGAATGGTGTGGTCTGGTGCGTTTGTTCCGCCATTGGCCCGCGGTTGACGGGCCTTCTGGGCGGCGATTTCGAAATCGGCAAGCAGCGCCGCGATCCGCTCGTCGCCGGCGGCGCCCACCTGCCCGGGAACCGTCCTTTCCGGCGCCGGCGCCGTCGCGGCTCTTTCGGGTTCCGGCTTTATTTCAACGGCCCTCGGGCCCGTCTTGCCACCGGCAGGCTGCGCCGGCGTCACAGTCGATGACGGGCGCGCGGCCGCATTTGCCCGCCCGAGAAGGCTGTCGAGGTTCTCGCCGATCAACGCGCCGGTATCCATGGCCCCGCCAGACAGGCCGGCGGGCTGGACATAGACCCGGCCGGACCCTGTTGCCGCAGCGGCCTCGGCAGCGGCGGGCGCCCGGCCCACATGTTTTGCTGCCACTTCCACCGGCCGAGCCGCGGGCGTCCCGGCGCGTCCCGGCTTTCCGCCGAGATAGGCCGCCTGAACTGCAGGATCTGCCGCCAGGCTCGCCGCGTCATTGGCCCCGACGATGCGCCCGTTCTCGATCAGGTATCCACGGTCCGCGATGGCAAGCGACAGCTTGGCATTCTGCTCCACCACCAGCACCCCGGGCCCGGTCTCGCGGATGCGACCAAGCGCCTGAAACAGCTCCTTGCTCAGAAGCGGCGACAGGCCAAGAGACGGCTCGTCCAGCATCAGGATGGTCGGATCCGACATCAGCGCGCGACCCACAGCCACCATTTGCTGCTCGCCGCCCGACATGGTCCGGGTAATCTGCTTGCGCCGCTCGCGAAGTTTCGGGAACAGGGTCAGCACCCGGTCGAGATTGGCCTGTTCGTTCATCCGCGCTCGCTCGCTGTAGGCGCCGAGCCGCAGGTTCTCCTCGACATTGAGATCGCCGAAGATGGCCCGCCCTTCCGGCACGAGCGCAATGCCGCCGGTGACGATCTCGTCGGGATTTCGACCTAGCAGGGATTGCCCGGCGAAGCTGATATCCCCGTCGCAATGCCCTTCCGACAAACCAGCGATGGCACGCAGCAGAGACGACTTCCCGGCTCCGTTCGCGCCGAGAATGACGACCACCTCGCCCTTCGAAATCCGCACCGAGATATCGTCCAACGCGCGATGCTGGCCATAGCTGACGGAAAGATTTTTGACCTCAAGCATCAGACATCCTCCCCGATATAGACTTTCACCACCTCGGGATCGGCAAGCACCTCGCCGGGAGACCCCTCGGCGATCTTGCTTCCCGCCGCCATCACGATGCAGCGGTCGCAGAGCGAGCGGATGGCGTCCATCACATGCTCGACGAGGATGATGGTGATGCCCTCCTCGCGAAGCGACCTGATCAGATCGATGCCTTCCTGCAGCTCGGTCGGGTTCAGGCCCGCAAGCCATTCGTCGAGAAGCAGCAGCTTCGGCGACGAGGCCAGCGCGCGGGCAAGTTCCAGCCGTTTCTGGTCGATATAGGTTAGGGAACCCACCGGCACGGCCTCCTTGCCGGACAAGCCGACGCGTTCGATAAGCTTACCTGCCTCGTAGCGGGCCTGGTCTCCCCAGAGCCGCCTGTGGCCAAACACCATGCCCGCCATGCAGTTTTCAACCACGCTCAGCCCGGGCAGCACACGGACCAGCTGGAAGGTGCGCGCGATGCCGCGCTGGTTGATCTGGCTGGCAGTGAGCGTGCTGATAAACCGCCCATTCAGCCCGATCGACCCTTCGCTGACGCTTAGGGCGCCAGAAATGAGGTTCATCATCGTGGTCTTGCCGGACCCGTTCGGGCCGATGATTCCCATCACCTCGTTCTGATGCACCTCGAAGGACAGGTTGTTCACGGCGACGAGGCCGCCGAAGCGCTTAGTGGCGTTCGCCACGCTGAGAACTGTCGCTACCATGTTGAGCGCCCCCGCCTCGCCAGAAGCTGCTCAATCCGTCCGACAACGCCCTTCGGCAGGAAATAGACGATCACCAGAAAGGCGATGCCCATCACCAGGGTCGAATAGTTCGAATAATTGGCGTTGATATATTCCTGCAGCAGGGCGAACGGGATCACCCCGACGATCGGCCCCCACAGCCTGCCGGTGCCGCCAAGAAGCGCCATGATCACGACAATGAAGGAAATCTCGGGCGAAAACACGCCATTCGGCTCGATATAGGTATAGCGCGGCGCGATCAGCGCCCCGACAAGCGCGGCGACGAACCCGGAGAAGGTGAAAAGGATAACCTTGGACGTGGCGGTGTTGATCCCGACATGGCGCGCCACCGTTTCATCATTTCCGATGATCCGGAGCGCAAATCCCAGACGCGAGCGGTTGACCCACCAGCCGACCAAATAGACCACCGCCGCCAGGATCACGAGATAGATGTAGATATCCGCCTCGGTCAGGTCGGTCAGGACATACAGACCGCGCGATCCGGTGAAATTGTTCTGTATCCAGGACACCAGGGTGCGGATCATCTCGGCGAGGCCCAGCGTGAAGATCACGAAATAGACCCCTGACAGCCGCAAGGTGGCAATCCCAATCAGGAAGGCGAGCACCGCCCCAACAACCGGCGCGATCGCGACCATCGTCCAGAAGTCCATGTTGTAGTCCGACATGCCGGTGCCGACCAGATAGCCGCCCACCCCGAAGAAGGCCGCGGTGGCCAGCGAGATGTAATGGGTCGGACCGGAAAACAGCGACCAGCTCGTCGCCAGGACAGTGAACATCGCGATGGTCAGCGCAATCGACATCCAGTAGCCGTTCGCCACCAGCGGGACGCATGCGGCCAGCACCAGAAGAACGGCGCCCCAGACAAGGGATTTGAATTCGTTTTCGTGGCTCATGTCGGCTTCCTCCCGAACAGGCCCTGCGGCCTGAACAGCAGCACGAGAACGAAAATGGCATAAGCCGCAGCCAGCGTGAGGCCGGGGTCGATCAGGCGTGCCACCGTTGTCTCCACCAGCCCGAGGATAAGGGCCGCCACAATCGCGCCGCGGATATCACCGACACCGCCCATGATGATGATGATCAGCGCCTTCATGGTGAAAATCACGCCAACCGACGCATCCAGCGTGATGAAGGTCGAGATCAGCGTGCCGCCCATGGTGGTCACGGCGCCGCCAAGCGCGAATGCCAGCGCCGACATCTTCTGCACATTGATGCCGACAAGCCCGCTTGCCTCGGTGCTGACCGACACGGCGCGCATGGCCATGCCGGGCCTGGTGAAAAACAGCCACAGCCACAGAGCCACCCCTATGAGCACGGCGAAGCAGAAGGCGACGATGCGGTTTAGCGCGAACGTCTCGCCAACGATCTCGAACGGTTCGGCGAGATAGGAGTAGGTGAAATACTCGCCATGGATCGACACCATGATCCCAACAAGCGCGAAACTCATGCCGAAGGTTGCGAGAATCGAGTCCACCTCCAGCTGCCCCTTGTTCTTGGCACGCCTGACAAGCGGCATCAGAAGGGCCTTGTAGATCACCCAGTTGCCGAAAAAGGCCAGCGGCGCAACGATGAGCATCGTCAGGATCGGGCTGATGGAATCAGCCACGAAAATCCAGAACGCGGCCAGCGCGCCGAGCACCAGGAACTCGCCATTGGCTAGGTTCATGATCCTGGCGACGCCGTACTGCATGTTCAGGCCGAAGGCGATCAACGCATAGGTGCCGCCAAGCAACAGGCCTGTGATGATGATATCCATCTCACCCTACCCCAGGGATGAGAAATCCGGTTCGTTCACCAAGATGGCGGACGTTTCGGCACCGGATTCCCGGGAAACAAATCAAGGAAGATGAAGTCGGCCACACCGATAGCGGCCGGCTTCGTGTTATGTCTGGTTCAGTTCCAGCCGTCCTTTGCGACGATCGGAGCGGCACCGTCCATCTGCGACGACTTCACGCCGCGGAACTTGCCGTCCTGCCACTGGCCGACGGTCCAATACTTGTTCGAAATCTGGTTCTCGAAGCTGATCGGGCCCATGATCGTATCGAAGGTGTTGTCCTTGATGTACTGGGTCACCGTCTTCCGATCGAGCGTGCCTGCGCCTTCAATGGCCTGGCCGAGAATCTGCATCGAAACATAGGTGTTGGCCGAAGCCCAGCCGTCAGCTTCCTTACCGGTGATTTCCTTGTGGGCCTTGAAGTACTCCTGAATCTTCGATGATTCCTGGTTTACTCCACCGGCGCCGAACACACCCTCGATCTTCGAGCCAAACTTGCCCTTAAAGGCCGGAAAGCATGTGGCGACAGCCGTGTAGTACATCTTCACATTCAGGTCCTGGATGATCGCCTGTTCGGTCAGGCCGAAAGTGTCGGGCGGATAGGACCAGGCGACGAAGGCATCAGGGTTGCTGTCCTTGGCGCCCTTGATGATCGGCGACAGGTCCGGCGTGCCCAGCGGATAGGACTTGTCATAGACAATGTCGAACCCGGCTTCCTTGATCTTCGGGCGCGCCGCCTCGGCAAGCTCGATACCGAAGGCATCGGCGACATTCACCATGGCGACACGGTTGCCGATGGTGCCGGCGTCACGCATGTCCTTGAGGATGTCGATGACCGAGTCCGTAAAGGATGTCGTGTTGCCAAGCGTGAAGAACAGGTTGTCGTAGCGGGCCGTCAGCTCGGGCATCTTGTCCGAGATCGCCGACACGCCGATATGCGGATAGTTGTATTTCGCATAGATCGGAGCAGCCGCAAGGTTGAAACCGGTGCCATAGGGCGCGATGATGAAATCGACCTTGTCGACTTCGGCGAGGCGCTGGGCTGCCTTGATATGCTCGCCCGGGTTGGTCTTGTCATCATATTCGATGATCTCGACCATCATCTTCTTGCCGCCGACATTCAGCCCACCGGCCGCGTTGACCTGTTTCGACCAAAGTTCGACATTCGGCCATTGGGTGACAGCCGCGCCGCCGGCAAGCGGACCAGACTTCGGCGCGACCTGGCCGATCTTAATCACATCAGCTGCCTGTGCCGCAACGGCCAGAAACGATGCCGATGTGGCAATAGCCGCGGCCTTGAACAATCTCTTCAACATGGTTTTCCTCCCAGAACGATAGAGCCCAGCCACCCGGTTGCCCCGGGTTGACCTGCTTTTATTCATGAAAAACTTTAGGAGGCCACGCAGGGTCCGCAACCAAATTCCAACTTTCAAGAATTTATGAGTTCAAATTTTTATACATTGAATTCAAATTAGGATTAAAATTGAATTTACGATAAAATTTTGCTGAATTTGAATACATTTAAAATCTCAGTGAATCCCTTCTGATACGGTATGGACCGAATCGGCAATTTGACAGGAGTGCAGCATGAGAAGGCACGCAGAAACTGGACGTCAGGACAATAGCGACGAGGCCGTTGCTAATGCCATCCGCGAGATGATCACGGAGAACGCCTTCAAGGAGCATGAGCGGATAACCGAGAGCGACCTCAGCAGAAGGCTCGGCGCATCGCGAACGCCGGTCCGCATGGCGCTCAAGCTTCTTCACGCCGAGGGATTGCTGACCAAATTGGAGGGACGTGGCTACCGCGCGAGGCAATTCAGCGACGAGGCGTTGCGCCAGGCCACCGAGGTGCGCGGGGTTCTCGAAGGGCTTGCTGCCCAACGCCTTGCCCATACCGGCCTGTCATCCCTGAACCGCGAGCGGCTGGACAAATCGGTTGAGGCCACAAGCGCCATCATCAATCGCGGCATTGTGGACACGGAGGCGATCGAGGCCTTTTCTGTGGCCAACCTGATTTTCCACCGGACCATTATGCAGGGAAGCGACAATCCCTTCATCGAGGACTGCCTGCGCCGGCTGAAGGTAATGCCGCACAGCGACGTGGGCGAGGTCCTAGCCAGTGATCGGGTCAGCTGGTCGCTGAACCGGATTATCGTCAGCCACAGTCAGCACCTGATAATCAAGAAGGCCATCGAAGCAGGTGACGGCGCGCGTGCCTTCAACATCATGCGCGAACATTCCAGCGCTCCGGCCGAGTATCACGAACTTTTCTGAGCACAGACGGGCTAACTCCGCCCGACCAGAGCGCCATCCCGTCAGCCTTTAGCGGGCGCTCAACCTCCCGCTGTCAGCCGCCTGACGGCATTCCTGACGGATGTCACTACCAGCAGGCAAATAATTACCAAAAAGACAAGGCTCACCGGACGGGTCACGAAAATCGTAAGGTCACCACCGGCAGCACCGATTCCCTGACGGAAGTAGCGCTCCATGATCGGCCCGAGAACAAGGCCGAGGATCATCGGTACCAAAGGAATATTCGCCCGCCTGAGCGCAAACCCGACCAGACCAAAGAAAATCGCAATGATGGTGTCGGTGAGCCGGTAGTTTCGTGAAAAGGTGCCAACCATCACAAGACACATGATGATTACGGCCAGAAGCCTGTCATTGATAGTCGCCAGTTTGGCGATCCAGTTTGTCCCAACGAGAAGGATGCCGACGATCAGGAAATTCATCACGAACAGAGAGACGTAAAGACCGGCCACAAAATCCTTGTGATCAGCAAACAGCGTAGGCCCGGGATCAACTCCGTGCACAATGAAGACCGTCAGCATCATGGCCGTGAACGCCTCACCAGGAATGCCCAGTGACAGCAACGGCACCAGAGCGGCCGGCGGCACCGCATTGTTCGCCGTCTCTGAGGCGATGATACCTTCCGGTGCGCCCTTTCCGAACCGCTCCGGCGTCTTCGATCCGCTTCTTGCCGTTGTATAGGCAAAGAACTGCGCCAGAAATTCTCCGACACCGGGAAGCACACCCATGCCAACGCCGAAACCGGCAGACCGCAAAAGCACTTTCGGGTAGCGGCACACCTCGATGAAGCCGCCGAGCAACCGTCGGTCAATCTCGGTCTTGGACTTGTCGATCTTGCGGTCTGAGAACAGCAGCGAGAAAGCCTGGCTCAGCGCGAAGAGGCCGAGGATCATCGAGATCAGCGGCACGCCAGCCATCATCCAGGTCGTATCAAAGGTGTAGCGTGCAGAACCATAGGCCGTCTCAAGACCAATAGTGGACACGAACAGCCCTACCCCCAGCATGGCGAAGGACGCCAGCTCTGCCCCGCGGTGGGCGACCACCACCAGCACCATGGCCAGCAATGCCGCCATGCCGAGGTCGACCGAGGTCAGATATTTTGAAAGTGCGGCAAGCGGCCAGGCAGCCACCATCAAAACGATCACCGCGAATATCCCGCCAAAGAAACTCGAGGCATAGGCAAGAGACAGCGCACGCTGCGGTTGCCCATCCTTTGCCATGGGATAACCGTCATAGGTGGTCAGGACGTTGACCCCTGTACCAGGCGTGTTGATCGTGATTGCGGGTATCGCGCCGCCATACCATCCGGCGGCATACAGCCCCATCAGCAAAGTAATCCCTTGCAGCGGCTCCATCGCGTATGTCACCGGCAGAAGAAGCGCAATGCCGACACCGGGGCCAATGCCCGGAATGGCGCCAAGAATGATCCCGAGCAGGCTGCCGGCTACAAGAACGATCCAGATCTCGATCGACGCAAGCTGCTGGATGCCAAGCAACGTTGTTTCGAGCATCACAAAAGACCCTGCAACTTGATGGGAATATCAATCCATTTGAACAGCATCGGCCTCGGAAACCAGATGGCAAAACCGACACGGAAAATCAGCACCATGGCGATGGTGGTGCCAATCGGAATGATCGCGAGACGCACGCCCCTGAACCCGGCCATGAACGTGACACAAAATGCAAAGATCAGTATTGAAAGGGCGAAGCCGAGGACCTTCATCAACATGACTGCCACGATCATGCTCCCCGCGACGCCGAACGCGCGCCCGTAGACACTAACGGCTCCACGGAAATCCACTTTCTCCCACCGCGACGAGACTGCTGCCAGGGCTGCCGCGACGATGGTCAGCGTCAACGCCACCGCAGGTGCGACCGCCGGTTCGGCCCACCAGCCGCCCGACATCTCTGTCTGGCCTGTCGATCCCGGCGTGGTCTGGTCGCCAATCAGGGTCAGCAGAATGAGGGCGATCACAAAGATCGCCCCCAGAAGGTAGCGTCCCCCTGTTGGCTCGGAGCCAAACGGAGACGCGTTCTTTTCGTTGACTTCCCCCATTGCCGACTTACTTGCCCAGCAATGCCTCGAAACGGTCATAGAAAGTGGAGGCAAACTCGGCGGCTTCATCCGCCGGCATCCACTTTATAACTGCGCCGGAATTGGCCGCTATTTCCTGTGCCTCGGAACTTTGCACAACTCTCTTGGCGACGCGCGAAATCACATCGCGCGCTTCCTGCGGGGTGTCTTTGCGAACGAACAGCCCAACCCAGGGCGGGGTCGAAATGCCTGGAACCTGCTCTTCAAGGGTTGCGACATTCGGATAGATCGGAATCCGTGCCGTGGTGTATGCCGCCAGACCCTTTGCCTCGCCGCTCATCAGGCAGGGACGCAGAATGCCGCCACCAAGCGTCACGTCGATCTCCTTGTTCAGGATCATCTGGCAAGTGGTCTCGTCATAGGCTGTCACACTGCTGAACTTGAAGCCAAGCTCCTCGGCCATCTTCATCGTCTGCAGTGCCGGCGGTCCGTTCAGACCGAAAACGCCGAGGCTCACATCGTTGCTCTTCGCATAGTCGGCCAGCTCCGACAGATTGCTGTAGGGCGCGTCTGCATGGGCTATCAGCATCATGCCATAGCCGATCATCACAGCAAGCGGCTCGAACTCCTCGCGGTCATACTTGGCGTTACCCTTGATGATGTGCGCAGAGATAATGTTCGCAGTAAAGGCGCCGACCGTGTAGCCATCGGCTGGCTGGTTGAATACGTGAGTGGCGCCGATAAGGCCTCCTCCGCCCTTGATATTCACGGTGGATGCCGGAACACCGGTCTCTTCCTGCAACGCCTTCGAAATCATCCGTGTAAGTGTGTCCTCGATATCGCCCGGAGGCCACGGAACTACGAACTCGACGGGGCGCTCTGGATATGCCGCATGGGCAACGCCGGTGAAGGCAGCGAAGGCAAACGCCAGCGATGCCAAAATCATTTTGGTCCTTTTCAATTTTTCCTCCCTGTGGGTCTTATGACCCGAATTTTGGGCCTGCGACGCAAATGTTACGCTGGCCCGACTTGGCTTTCACCACAACTCAACGTTAAAACCGTACGGGTTTTCAAAACGGTGAAGAAGAAGGTTTTTCTTATTTCAGCGATAAATTTCACTACATTTGATCAATGCAGATCCTGGCCAAAAAGATAAATAATTTCAGTTAATCCCAGAATAAATAAACTGTTTTTCTTCCAGTATTCACCTCAACTCATCTGTCACACTGGCATCTGGCGAAAGGTAGTGCTTTTGTCTTGCGACTTTTCCGCACTACAACTTTTCCCGCGCTAGAAAGGTATCTCGGCAAGGTCATGACCGATGGTCAGCCGCGAATCCCATGTTTGTCTTACCAGCGCCTCAAACTCGGCGGGGCCAGTTTCGGGATCGTCGCTCGGCGTAAAATGCTGGACGACGAGATGCTTGACGCCGGCGGCGGTTGCTATGCGCCCGACCTCGTCACCGAAAGTATGGCCGGCAATCATATGCTCCATCAGGTTCGGCTTGATCAACTTCAGGCGTTCGCACATGCGTTCTGTGCCTTCACGATGCATCACCTCGTGAATCAGAATATCCGCGCCTTTAGCAAATTCGGCCAGCTTGGGGAAATATGACGTGTCCGCCGAGAACACCACAGTTTTGTCGGCAGAACTGAATTTGAGCGCGAAGGTATCGGTCAGGGGAGGATGAGCAACCCGCAATGCGGTCACCTCGACAAGATCGTCACGGAAGACCAGCCCTTCCTTGAATTCGGTGCAGAGAAACATGCCGCGCGGGTCTCTCTGTTTCTCGTCCTGCATGCGCATGGAAACGTCGTAGGACATGACCCTGAAGAAATCGTCCACCATCCGGGAGGTGCCTTGTGGCCCATAGAAATGGATGTCCCGCTTCGGCGACGACACCCAGATAGTGTGCAGAAGGGGGCCAAGCTCAAGGCAATGGTCCGAATGCATATGTGTCAGCAATATAGTGTGGACATCGGCCAGCGTATAGCCGGCTTCAACGAACTGCCTCGTCACTCCGAGGCCACAATCGACGATATAGGGGCGTCCCGAAAATTCGACCACGGACGAGGACGGCCAACTGGAGCCGGTGCTCAATCTCGGCCCACCCTTGGTTCCCAGCAATATAACCCTGTCACTCATATCGAATTTTTCACCAGCATGGTTTTGTCAGGCCACTCGTGTTAGGTCTTCGTCATGATCATCGCGCTGCACCACACAGGAATCGCGACTCGCGATCTCGACCGGCTTTCCAACTTCTACATGAAGCTCTTCAGCGGCGAGATTCTCCATTCCTTCGCCTGGGACAGTTCCGATGTCGCGCTTTCGGCACGGCTTGGCCTCAAGAGCAGTAGCGGCAGGCTCGTCATGATCGGCTTCCCCAACGCGCGCTTGGAATTGTTTGAATTTTCCGAACCAGCCATCGACTCCGCGCCGCAGCTTCGAAGCGTCGCCGAACCGGGACTCAGTCATATCTGCTTTCAGGTCTCCGACTGCCATGCCGAACATCTCAGACTGAGTGATGCGGGTGTCGAGTTCCACGCTCCGCCACTTGCCATGCCGGGTGGCGGCATATTTGCCTATTGCCGCGATCCGGACGGCAACGTCGTCGAAATTCTGCAGGCACCGCAACCCGGTCATTCCTCGTCTCCGTAATCGACCGCTGTGCCGTGCCACCCCTGCCAGCGTAGCTCCCAGTAAAGGTTGTGAAGGCGCGTGGTAACCGGACCAACCCCGGCACTCAACTGCTTGCCGTCAACGGCCGAAACCGGAATGATGCCGCCGGCGCTCGATGTCAGAAAAACCTCGTCCGCAGCCTCCAGATCCGCGGTTGTGACCTTTTCGGCCTTCACCTCGATGCCGACCTTTGCCCCCAGTTCGAAAACGGTTTGCCCCGTAACCCCTTCAAGACAACCGTTATCCGGTGTCAGAATACGACCTTCCTTCAGAATGAAGATATTCGATCCCGGCGATTCCGTGAGCCGGCCGTTACCGTCCGTCATCACCGACCAGTGTGCCCCTGATGCGCCGGCCTCCATCAGCGACATGTTGAGATCAAGCGAACAGAAGTTCTTTGCCCGTGGATCAACGGCGTTTTGCGGAATGCGGATATAGTCCCTTGAAACCATCAGGTTGATGCCGACTTGCCTGTCCGTATCCTCCTTTATGAAGACGTAGGGGATGACAAACGCGTAGAACCGGTTGGTGAACCTGTCAGGGTGGAGACGATCGGCAGGCACCCTGGGATTTGCACCGCGGGTCACGGTCCACCACACATAGGCATCCCTGAGACCGGTTTTCGCCACCAGCTTGTGAAGCAGGCGTGCCTCCGCCTCGGCTTCAAACGGGTTGGTGAGCTTCATGCGGGCGCAAGATCTCGCAAATCGCTCCTGATGCGCCTTCAGCCGGAAGAAATGCCCACGACTGACGGTCACCACATCATAGACGGCGTCGGCACGCAGAAACCCGAGATCAGTGATCGGAATTGCCGCACGATCAATAGGAACAAACCGGTCAATGACATATCCGGCCCCGCCCATCCATTCCGGGGCACGTGGCAGAGCGGCATGTGCAGGGTCTGTCCGCATGACGTGCTGGACAGGAATGATGCCCTCTCCAGTCAAACGCCGCCCTCCAGTCCGTCTCCGTCCTCGAGCTTTATGCCGGTATGATCCGGATAGAGATCATCCACCCGCACCGCGGAGAACACTTCCCACTGCACCAGTTCGTCTTCATCCCTGACTGTCAGGTCGAACAGAATGTCCCTTATGTCACTGCGCGCATATTCGAGGATCCGCGCATAGGAGGGAAACTCCGCCACATATCGCTGCGTCCGGTCCTCTTCGTCCAAGCCGATATCGTCACGCCCGTGGGGCATCGAGATCGAGTGCACCACCAGCGCTGTATCGCTTTTCTCCAGCCGGTGGGCATCACCCATCGCCCAGGTCCGTTCCATGACATCATCGTCCGTCAGGGCCGATGCCCATACCTGTTCTACCGTCATTGCCTGTTCGTCGACACGGTATTCGACGCCGCGCGAGAAACTCCTGTGAAACGGAACCCGCTGCTGCCCGGGCCGGGCACCATAGATGCCGTTGTCAAACAGCACGATGGTACCTTCCGATGTGATCCGCGGGTTGTGCATATGCCACGGCCACCTGAAATTATCCCCGACCGGCGTCAGCAATCTCGACTGCAGTTCCGGCGACCAGTCGGAGTGATCCCCGAGAATCCATACGATTTCGCCGCTCTTGCGGTCGATCTTGAGAATACAGTCCTGAAGGCGAAGAGACACAAGGACGCTATCATCCCTCTGGTCGTAGGTCACGCCATTGCCATGTGTCCAGTCGGCAGCGCCCGGAAAGCCGCGGACATGCCAGTAGGCATCCAGCGCGTCATAACCGATACGATAGGGGTCAAGATGGTCGAAACTGTCCCATCTCCACATCACTTCGCCCGACGCGTCGAACTCGACAATCATATCGCCGACGATTTCACGGTCCGCCCTGACCCTGTCCGGCTCGTGAACCGATGCCGGCCAGTCCTTTACATGGCGCGAATGGCCCGACAGAGCGAGAAAATTACCATTCGGCATCTGGTGAGGCTGGTGGTGAAGGCTGCGCACATCCACAGCGATGCCACCGTCAAAAGCCCCCTGTGGACGTTGCCTGGCATACCACGCCCGAACCGTCTCGCCGGCCATGTCGATTTCACGAGAGCAGGACTCCGTATCATGGACGAACAGGTTCCCGTTCTCCAGTTGCTCGATACCGGCCACGCGCTTGCCGAGCTTCCGCATCCAGCGTATGCGGCCGCGATGATCCACAGCAATGATCATGCCCCATTGCGTGGTAAATCTCCGCTGTGCGGGCGTCATGTCGGGGATACGTCCGGGCGCACGACGACGTACAGTCATGAAGGTGAAATTGCCAGCCATGCGCGCGGGATCTGACGCATGTGTCTGCAGAGGTGGCATCTCCAGCGGCGAAACAGGCACATCACGCGGCGTATGGTGCAGCGGTTCGGGCCATGTTTCTTGGTCTTTTTCATTCAGGATCTGAACGGTGACTTCCGCTTCGCCGTCAGGCATCAGCCCGAGCAGCATATAGTCGGCGGATGGCGCTTCTACCGGGAATGAGATTGTCCAGACCGCATCCTGTTGCCTGATCCGGACCTTTGCCAGCGCCGCATCATCAACGTCCAGATGAAGGTTCGCCGTAAGTGGCGCCTCCGGCGCGCCGTGCCAGATCCGCGGCGGCTTGCGAAAATGCGGATTGCTCATTGTTCCATCTCCCTCGACAGACTATGGCAAAGACACAACTCATATCAAAAGAGGAGATTTCTTTTATCTGCCAAAAGTCACGTTAATGTTTGTCTTACGGGATCATGGTGCCGACCAGCCGACACCACCTTGGCTGACAAGGGTATCGACAATCTCTAGAATGAGGATACGAACGGAACTTTCGGTCGCCGTCATCATCTCCACACGGGGCCCCACGAGATGCATCGTCCGTTCGAAGCTCTCCAGGTTGATATGCCGGAACATCAGCATCCCAGTCTCTATTTCGCTTAGAAACTGGGCAACGGGCGCAATCGCGAGACGGCGTCCCTGAAACAGGTACCCGCGCCGGATGTCGAGCGAGGAACTTTCGATCACATCACTGAAAGAAATGCGCATACTCTTGAACTCGCGTTCCAGCTCGGCCCTCAACCAGACTGAGCGCTCGTCCAGAACGAGGGGAAGCCCGGCAAGCTCGAGAGCCGACACCCTTTGCGGAATTGACGCACAGACAGAGGGCGAGCCTATAAGGCACAGCCTTTCCCTGTAAATCGGCAAACTCTCGGATTCATGGGTCTCTATATCCTGCTGAATAATGGCGAAATCGCATTCCCCCTCTTCCCACATCATCTCCAGGTCATTCGGGTATCCCTGCTGGAACAGCATCGTGACGCCGGGGTGACGGTCAAAGCAGACTTCCATGAGACGAGGCACAAGAACGCGACTGAGCGACGGCGTTACACCGATCCGGACGGTTCCCTCGCTGGTGCCTTTGTGTCGGGAGACTTCGCGTTCTGTCTGTTCGACGATATTGACGATTTCCTGAGCACGGCGATGCAGCAGCTTGCCGACCGGGGTCAGCCTCATGCCGCGGGAATGGCGCGCCAGAAGCCGGACACCCAATGTGTCTTCCAGCTTCCTGATCTGCTGACCAATGGCTGGCTGGGTCACATTGAGAGCTCTGCTGGCGGCTGTAAGACTTTCCAATTTCGCAACAGCAAGAAAATATTTCAGCTGCCGGATATCCATGTTTCTGCAAACCCTGCCTGTTTCATCCGGCTTGTTTCATCCAGATATTCGCCTTCCAGATATTAGAATTCCTTTTGTCTTGTGAAAAATCAATGATGTTGTCGCCGAAAGGCGGTCAATCTAGTCTGAAAGCAACAAACAACCAACCGACAGACCGCGATTGATGGCCTCCAACCAGTTCCCAGACATCAACGAGCTTGCATCATTCTATCTGCGCATGCAGGTCATCCGAAAGGCCGAGGAACAGTTGCTATTGGATGTCAGGCAGGGCCGCGCACCCGGCCAGGTCCATTTGTCGGACGGTCAGGAAGCCATCGCCGTCGGCATTTGCGCGCATCTGGGTGACAGCGACCAGATCACATCAACCCACCGCGGGCACGGCCATTTCCTCGCCAAGGGTGGCGACGTCAAAGCCATGTTCGCCGAAATCTATGGCAAGGCGGAAGGCATCTGCGGGGGCATGGGCGGGTCCATGCATGTTGCCGATTTTTCGAAGGGGATCGTCGGTGCGAACGGAATTGTCGGTGCCGGCCTCGGCATCGCTACGGGTGCCGCCTTCGCCAACTCACTGGATGGAGACGGCAGGATTGCTGTCTGCTTTTTCGGCGACGGTGCCGCCAATCAGGGCTCGCTGATGGAATGCATGAATATCGCGGCGCTGTGGAACCTGCCTATTCTGTTCGTTTGTGAAAATAACGGCTATTCCGAATTTTCGCCATCAGCGACTGTCACATCGGGTGTCATCGCTGATCGTGCAGCGCCGTTCGGCATCCCGGCGCAGCGGATCGACGGCAACGATATTGACACGGTCTGGTCTGTTTCAGGTCAGGTCATCGCCGATATCCGCGGCGGTGGCGGTCCGGCATTCATTGAGGCGGAGACCTACCGGTTCTCCGGGCATTTCTCGGCCGAGGAGATGGTGCTCGCAACGCCGTACAGGTCTGAGGACGAGATCGAGGCACGTCGGCAAAGCGATCCTCTGGTTCGCACCCGGTCCGTATTGCTGGAGCGTGGCATGAGTGAAGACAAGGTTGCCGCCATCGAGGCCGATGCCGAAAGAGAGGTGGCGGATGCATCTGCCTTTGGCGAGGCCGGCACACCGCCCGACGCAGGCAGTGCACATCCGCTGATGTTTGCCGGAGGAGACCTGTAATGGCCAGGATACGCATGATCCAGGCTATCAACCGGGCACTTGTCGAGGAAATGGAACGCGACGAGCGGGTTATCCTGATCGGCGAGGACGTCGAGGCCAGCATTTTTGGTGATACGCGCGGACTGCTTGAACGGTTTGGCCCCCGCCGCGTCCGCAACACTCCGATTTCCGAGCAGACGCTTACTGGAATGGCAGTCGGCGCAGCAGCCAGCGGCTACCGTATCGTCCTTCATATGATGTTCGCCAACTTCATCTATACTGGGTTTGATGCCATCGCCAACCAGATGGCAAAGCTTCGCCTGATGACAGGAGGTCAACTTTCCCTGCCGTTAACAGTGATCGCAAATTACGGCGCGGGACGGTCGACGGCGGCACAGCATTCAGACACGCCGTTTCCGCTTCTGATGAATCTTGGTGGCATTGAGGTGGTGGCACCTTCGGACGCGAGTAGCGCGCGCGGCCTGCTGAAATCTGCCATCCGCTCGGACAATCCCACCTTTTTCCTCGAACCCGGCGGTCGGGGCGGCGACATGGGTGATGTTCCCGACGACGACATCGTCATTCCGCTTGGCGAGGCCAATCTCCTTCGTGACGGAGATGATCTCTCCCTGATCACAGTCGGATCTATGACGCGCATGACCCTGCAGACTGCCCGACTGGTCGAGGATGAACTCGGTCTTTCGGTGGCTGTCCTCGACTTGCAGTCGCTGGTGCCGCTGGATGAGGAAGCTGTTCTGGCCACCGTTGCAAAAACGGGACGCGCCATCATTGTCGAAGAATCACGGGACAGATGCTCAGCTGCGAGCCACATCGCTGCGTTGCTCGCCGACAGGGGGTTTGGCACGCTGAAAACTGCGGTCCGGCGTATCACCGTTCCGGATACGGCAATGCCATACGCGCCGTCTGTCGAGTTGCCGTTGATGCCGAACCCGGACCGAATCATGGGTGCGGTGAGAGACATGTTTGACGGAGACAACCCTGCATGAAAATAAGGCTGAAACTCGCCAGAATCGGCATGAACATGGAAGAAGGCACTATCGCCAAATGGCATGTGGCGGTCGGCGCCGATTTTGAAGCCGGTGACGCGCTGTATGAAGTGGAAACCGAAAAGGTGACGAGCGAGGTCGAAGCACCGGCCGCCGGAACCATGCTCGAAATACTGGTCCCCGAGGGCGAGATCGCGACCGTCGGCACCGATGTCTGCATCGTGGAAGGCAGATGAATTAATTGTCCCTGACCGATTGGCCGGCAGGCTGGAGTGATTGAATTGGAACAGTCTAGTGATGTTATCATTGTCGGGGGAGGTCCGGTCGGACTCGGCCTGGCGATCGATCTGGCGATCAATGGCGTCGGCAGCATTGTTGTCGAGCGCCATGACAGTATCCAGCGCATTCCCAAGGGCCAGAACCTGACTCCGCGCACTGGAGAGCATTTTCGCCGTTGGGGCGTCACCAAGGCCATACGTGACGCCTCTCCCATTCCACGCAGCTATGGCAGCGGCGGCGTGGCAACCTACGGCAGCTTTCTGTCCGACTATCACTATGAGTGGTTCAATCGGGCGAAAATCATCAATTACTACGCCGCGACCAACGAAAGATTGCCGCAATATGAAAGCGAGGCTGTACTTCGTGCCCGCGCCGCCGAGTTCGCCAGTATTTCGATCCTGACGGGCTGGAGCTTTGATTCGCTCGAACAAAGTGATCAAGGTGTCACGGTCGATATCCGCGAAACAAAAGGCCAAGCGCAACGTAGATTGACGGCGCAATATCTTGTCGGCTGTGACGGTGCCCGCTCGCCAGTGCGAGAGGCCGCAGGCATCACCCAGACCATCGACCCCCATGACAGGCTCATGGCGCTGCTCGTATTCCGTTCGGAGCAGCTCGATGAAAAACTCTCTATCTATGGCGACAAGACGATATTCAACGCCATCAATCCCGAAATGAACGGTTACTGGCAGTTCCTTGGCCGTGTCGACCTCGACTGCAATTGGTTTTTCCATGCGCCTGTTCCGGCAGGAACGACCCGCGATAATTTCGATTTCCAGGCATTTCTTGAACAAGCCGTCGGCGCACCGGTCGATGTGGATTTCGAATATGTCGGCTTCTGGGAATTAAGGCTTAGCCTGGCTGACGAATATGGCAAAGGCCGGGTGTTCATAGCCGGTGATGCGGCCCATTCGCATCCGCCCTATGGTGGCTATGGCGTAAATACTGGGTTCGAGGATGCCCGCAACCTGTCTTGGAAACTGACAGCCTGTCTGCGTGACTGGGGCGGTGCCCGTCTGCTGGAAAGCTATACGGCTGAACGGCACCCGGTCTTCGCGTCGACACGTGACGAGTTCATCGTCAAATCGATCATCGAAGATCGTGAGTTCACCGACTTATTCGACCCGAACCGCGACCTTGCCGCATTCGAGCAGGCTTGGGCGCGGCGCGCTGCTGGAGACGACAGCATGGTGACGCAGTATCTTCCGCATTATGCCGGATCACCGATTGTTTGCGGGGTGTCCGGTGCACGTTCCGGCGCCACCGGAACACATGATATCAAGGCGCTGGCGGGCCATCACCTGTCGCCGCCGTCCCTGCCGGATGATGCCGAGCTTTGGGACCAGCTGGGCCCGGGCTTCACCCTGATGGATCTGACTGGGGATATCGCCATGAAAGACGCCTTTGCATCTGCGGCCAATGTGCGTGATGTGCCGCTCAAAACGCTTGATCTAGCAGCAGCCGATCTGGTGGATTTCTACGAGGCCGATGCGATATTGCTTCGGCCGGACCATTTCGTCGCCTGGGCCGGCTCGGCCAGGCAAGCGGATGCAGAATCAATTTTGGACCGCGCCACAGGATGGGTTGGAGACAGGTCATGACAGCCGAATTTGGACATCACTACATCGCCGGAAAATGGCTTTCGGACGCGCCAAACGGGTTCAGCGAAGTGGAAAACCCGTCTGACGGTTCAATCATAGGAACGGCACCCAACGGATCTGCCGGCCTTGCCGAAAATGCGGTAATGGCGGCCCGCGAGGCCTTCGAGAGCACCGACTGGGCCAGCAATCCGCGCCAGCGCGCGGCAGCGCTTCTCGAATTCGCCGATATCCTTGAAAGGCGGGCCGACGAGATCGCCGCGCTGATGGCGCGCGAGAATGGCAAGGTTCTGGCGCAGGCAAGACATGAAGTGGCCGCCGGATATGGCGAGGCTAAATATTATGCGGGTGTTGCCCGCAATGTTTTTGGGCGCACCTTTGAAAGTGGTTCCGGAAAGCTAAGCCTGATGACCCGAGAGCCGTCAGGTGTCGTCTCCGTCATCGTGCCGTGGAACGCTCCGGTCACGCTATTGGTTCGCTCAGTGGCGCCGGCACTGGCGGCCGGCTGCTCGGTCGTCATCAAACCGGCACCCCAGACGCCGCTGACCAACGCCGCGGTTATGGCCTGCTTTCATGACGCCCCCTCCGTCCCGGCTGGCATCGTCAATTCGGTGAACGAGCATGGCACAGAGGTGGGCACCGTCCTGTCCTCGCATCCTGAGATCGACGTCATTTCTTTCACCGGATCTTCGCGCACTGGCAAAATCATCATGGCCAACGCGTCCGACACGATCAAACATGTGTCGCTGGAACTTGGCGGAAAGGCACCGGCTCTCGTCTTTGACGATGCCGACCTGGACAAGTCGGTCGCCGAGATTCGCCGGGGTGTTCTTGCACTGAACGGGCAGATGTGCACATGCATCAGCCGCATCCTCGTCCAGGATTCGATCTATGACAGCGTGAGGCAGCGGCTAAAAGAGGCTTTCACATCTGTGAAGATCGGCGATGCCAGTGCTGCCGGCACCGAGCTGGGCCCGATCATCGACCGCGCCAACCAGCAACGCCTCGCCGGCATCATCGAACGAGCCGCCGACCAGGCACAGATGGTGATCCATGGCGGCGTTGGAGACGGAGAACTCGCCAAAGGCTGCTTCATCACGCCCTCCATGTTCGAAATCGACGATGTGAGCCATGATCTTGTACAGGACGAACTGTTCGGACCAATCGTCTCGCTGGAGCGGTTCGGCGACGAGGCGGATGCCCTCGCCATGGCCAATGCAACCCGCTACGGGCTCGCGGCTTCGGTCTATACTGCCGATCTAAACCGGTCGATGCGCATGGGACGCAAGCTGAAATTCGGCACCGTCTGGATGAACTGCCACAACCGGCTGCTTGCCGAGGTGGAAACGGGCGGCTATCGCGAATCCGGCATCGGCAGGCTCCACGGCATCGAGGCCATGAACGATTTCCTTGAGACCAAGCACATCTATCTCGAAGCCGAAAGCTGATGCCGACGATCAACTATCTCACCCGCATCGAATTCGATTTCGATGCCATTTCCGGCCTTGGTGCGGAAATCGAAAGAATGGGACTGAAACGCCCTCTTCTCGTCACCGACCGTGGCATTGCGGACGCCGGCATTCTGCAACGCGCCCTTGATACAGCCGTACCATCACGGCCGGTTGTCTATGACGGCACCACTGAGAACCCAACGGAGCAGTCGCTTCTGGAGTGCCTTGAAATATGGAACGAGCATGGCTGTGACGGGGTGATCGCGCTTGGCGGCGGCTCGCCAATCGATCTGGCCAAGGCGGTGGCGCTGCTGACCAGCCATGGTGGCACGTTGGCAGACTATAACGTCAAGACCGGTGGGTCGGCGGGCATCGGCAAGGTCTCGCCGCAGATCGCCATTCCCACCGCAGCGGGGACCGGCGCCGAAGTCGGGCGCGCCTGCGTAATGAGCCTGCTGGACGGCAGCAAGATGGTCGCCGTGAATCTGAACATGGTCGCCGATCTCGTGATCTGCGATCCCGAACTGACGCTTTCCTTGCCGCCGCGCCTGACTGCGGCCACCGGCATTGATGCCCTCAGCCATGGCGTCGAAACCTATTGCAGCACTTGGGACAATCCGCCTGCCGCCGCCATTGGGCTCGAGGCTGTCAGGCGCGCGGCGAAATGGCTTCCTGTGGCTGTGGAGAACGGTGCCGACCGCGCTGCACGATGGGAAATGATGATGGCATCACTGATGGGCGGAATGTGCCTGCAGAAAGCGCTTGGCGGCGCGCATGCCATGGCGACACCGCTCGGCGAGTTGCACCTTCACCACGGCACGTTGATCGGCATTCTCCTGCCGCA
>ENA-OSEY01000650-OSEY01000650.1-marine-metagenome-genome-assembly--contig:-NODE-650-length-24855-cov-10.417427_pt1 | contig 24855 bp, 26 predicted proteins | sample MGYA00248465_ERZ534230 | MGnify/ENA primary metagenome ERZ534230 (study PRJEB26409, sample SAMN06344110) | marine metagenome | isolation source: Sea water from surface | place: Atlantic Ocean:Southern...
TAAGCATTATCTTACAAAAATATCATTTTTTTATTACTAATTCTATGCGGTTAATTAGTTGAGAATAGTCATTGGATCTAGTCTTGTTTGAAACCAATTCACTCTAAAATCTAAGTGAGGTCCAGTTGATCTTCCAGTTGAGCCAACTGTTCCAATTACCTCTCCTTGTTTAATTTCATCACCAACATTAACCATTACCTTTTCAAGATGAGAATATATTGTAGAAATTCCATGACCATGATCCATGATTATTGTTCCACCCGTGTAATACAAATCATCTTCAGCCATGGTAACTATGCCCGAACCTGATGACTTAATATTTGTCCCTTTTTTTGCAGCAATATCAATTCCGTAATGAGGCCATTTTGGTTTTCCATTTAATATTCTTTGACTTCCATAAACTCCTGTAACAATTCCTTTTACGGGCATTATAAATTGGTTTTTGAAAAAAATTAGATCAGAATTAATAGCTCTTGCTTTTCCAATTCTGTTATTTTCTTCTTTAATTCTATTATAAACCTCTTCTGGTGGTGTTACTTTTTTTTCATCTAAACCATCTATTCTCTGAATTTGATATTTTCTTTTATAAATTTTTTTTGTAATTTTTTCTGTTTTTCCATCTAATATTTTTGTGACTACTAAATCAAATTTTCTGTCTCTATCAATGCCAAATACAAAAAAACCATCTTTTGAAACTTTTACCTCTTTTTTATCAATGTATATTTTTGAATTAGTTTCCGTTTGTCCTACAATAAAATGCCCTTGCATAAACTTACCATTAAACTCAATTGCTAATGAATTTGAGAAAATAAAAATAGAAACCAATAAGTATTTTATTATTTTGCTGTCCATCCACCATCTACTAACAATGAAGTTCCTGTAATCATTGATGCTGCGTCAGAAGCAAGAAAAACTACTGTTGATGCAATTTCTGACATTTCTGCAAATCTACCTAAAGGAATATTATTCAAAGTTTCTTTTTTAAATTTCTTATTCTTTAAAAATTTTGAAGTTAAAGGTGTTACAACAAAAGTTGGACACACAGTATTTACTCTAATATTATATTTCGCTAAGTCGATCGCCATACCTTTAGTTAACCCCTCTAAACCATGTTTATTCATATTATAAACACTCCTAATAGGTCCTCCAACGTGACCCATTTGAGATGACATATTAACTATCGATCCGCCTATTTTTTTTCTATTTTTTGTTTTTAACATTTTTAAAGTACAAAGCTGAGCGAGGTTGAACGCTGCTACATTATTTATTTTAACCATGTATTCCATGTTTGATCTTTTAACTTTTGTAAAATGCTCAGGAAAATTGGTCCCCGCATTGTTAATTAATACATCAATCCTAGGAATTTTATGAATAATAGATTTAATTTGACCATAATCAGTTACATCACAAAGATAACTTTTACATTTAACTTTAAATTTTTTTATAATTTTTGAGACTTGATTTAAATCTTTCTGAGTCCGGCTTATTATTACTAAATTAGCACCTGCCTCCGCTAATGCAATTGCACAAGCCTTACCAAGACCTTTGCCTGCTCCAGTTACTAATGCAACTTTATTTTTTAAGTTATATTTTTTTAAATACATTCTATATGAATAACTTTATATCAGTATAAATCAATTCAATTGCAACAAATAGAATTGCTAATAAACCAAGCCATGCAATCCATTTATATTTTTTAATCCACTGCGATATTAAATTTGCAGCAACAGCCATTAGCGCAATAGATAAAACTAAACCAAATATTAGTAAATAATAATGATCTTTTGCAGCTCCAGCTACTGCTAATACGTTGTCTAAACTCATTGTTACATCGGCAATAATGATAGTAGTAATAGCTTTAAAAAAGCTAGTATTTTCTACAGACGGACTTTTTTCTTCAGAGGCATTTCCTTTAACTACATCTACATAAAGTTTGTAACATACATAAAGTAGAAGTACTCCACCTATTAGTCTTAAACCAGTAATCTGAAGAAGGTATGCAGTAATTAATGTAAAGATAATTCTTAGAACAATTGCAGCTCCAATACCCCAAAAAATAATTTTTTTTCTTTGTTCGTTTGGAAATTGTGATGCAACCATACCAATTATTATTGCATTATCTCCAGCTAAAACTAAATCTAATAAAATTATTTGAATAAAAATAAGAATCTGCTCAGTTAACATTAACTGTTCAGTATCATATCAGCACCCTTTTCGGCAATCATAATTGTAGGAGCATTTGTATTTCCAGATGTTATATTTGGCATAATAGATGCATCGATAACTCTTAAATTGTTAATACCATGAACTTTTAATTCATCTGATACAACTGCATCGTTATCATTTCCCATTTTACATGTTCCTACAGGATGAAATATTGTTTGCGCATAGTGACTGCAAGCTTTTACAATTTCCTCTCCCTCTTGAATATGTGCTCCTGGTCTAAATTCCTCTGGCTCATATTTTTTAAATTCATCTGTTTCCATTACAATTTTTCTAATTAATTTGATGCCGTCTGCTGCAACTTTTCGATCCTCCTCTGTTGATAAATAATTCATTTTAATTTTTGGATTATCTCTAGAATCTGAACTTATTATATTAATTTCTCCTCTACTTGTTGGTCTAATGTTTGCAACTGTTGGAGTAAATGCATCAAAATCATGAAGGTTTGCACCACCAAGTTTATCAGTGCTAATTGGCTGTATATGAAATTGTAAATTAGGAGTTTCTCTATTTTCATCACTCTTAGCAAAACCACAAAGTTGACTTGCTCCCATAGTCATTGGACCCCTTCTTGCAAAAACATATTCTAAACCTATTAAAAGTTTTCCAAATACACTATTAATTTTTTTATTTAATGTTTTAATATTTTTGACCTTGTAAACAGGTCTAAACATTAAGTGATCTTGTAAATTTTTACCTACGCCCTTTAAATCATTTACTATTTCTAAACCTAAATTTTTAAGTTTAGAACTTTCTCCTATACCAGAGGTTTGTAATATTTGCGGACTTCCTATTGATCCAGCACTTAGTATTATTTCTTTATTGGCTTTTACTGTAAATTTTTTGTCTCCCTTTAAATAATTAACACTCACAGCCTTTTTATTTTCAAAATTAATTTTTTGTACATGACATTTAGTTTCTATTTTTAAATTATTATTTTTTTTGATTGGATTTAAATATCCAACAGCAGCACTACATCTTAGACCATTTCTTTCCGTTACTTGAAAATAACCACAACCAAAATTATCTCCTTTATTGAAATCATCTACCTTAGGTATTCCAACTTCTGATGCTGCGTTTTGAAATACATCTAAAATATCCAAAGTAATTCTTTGATCAGAAACAGCCAAAGGTCCACCTTTTCCGTGAAACTCACTAGCACCTCTCTCTTGATCTTCTGCTTTTATAAAATATGGAAGTACTTCTCTCCAACTCCAACCTTTATTGCCTAATTGTCTCCAAATATCGTAATCTTGCTCCTGCCCCCTTATATAAAGAAGACCATTTATGGAGGAACTTCCTCCTAAAGTTTTACCTCTAGGGTAGGGTATTGATACATTTTCCATTGTTTCATCTGGTTCTGTTTTATAGCACCAATCTGTTTTTGGATTATGCATAGTTTTATAGTAACCAACTGGAATATGGATCCATGGATAACTATCGTTGCCGCCAGCTTCAATTAAAAGAACTTTGTATTTTCCAGAATTAATTATTCTATTTGTTAAAACACAACCTGCAGAACCTGCTCCTATAATTACGTAATCAAACTCTTCCATAACTAATTATAATCGTTTTTTGACATAAAATTAAACGATTTGTCTCTTGTAACATATGATTTTTTTTGAGAGGATATGGAAGTTAAATTTAACGAGAAAGAGGGAAAATAATGAAAAAAATCATTTCATTTATATTTGGTGTGGCTCTAGTGCTTGGCTTTATGTCAAATGCTAATGCTAAAACACTAAAATGTCAGACAGTCCTTAACACTAAAGCTGATGAAGTTAAAATGTTAAAAGACTTTACTGACACTGTAACGACTCTTACTGATGGATCTTTAAAATTTGAAATTTTACCAGCAGGTGCGGTTGTTGGAGTAAAAGAAACTTTAGATGCAGTAGATAAAGGACTTATTGACTGCGGATTTGCATGGACTCACTATTGGTCAGGTGATCATCCTGCTGCTATGTTATTTGGTTCGCCAGTAGCTGGTGGTGGAGTTGGTATTGACAACATAGCGTTCTTATCATGGTTCCAATATGGTGGTGGTAAAGAACTATATGACAGACTATGGAAAGAAATGGGTAGAGACATAAAAGGATTTATGATTCAACCAGTTGGACCAGAAGCTTTAGGTTGGTTTCCAAAACCAATTAAAAATATGGCTGACTTTAGAAAATATAAATTCAGAACGCCTCCAGGAATTCCAGGTCAAACTTATAAAGACATTGGTATAGCATCTGTTGCAATGGGTGGTGGAGATATTCTTCCAGCACTAGAAGCAGGTACAATTGATGCTGCTGAGTGGTGTTGTCCAAAACCAGATTTAACATTTGGTTTCCAAAAAGTATTAAAGCACTACTATCTACAAGGTTTACACCAAGTAGTCGTTAATGCTGACTTTTACATTACTGGAAAAACATACAACGCAATGACTGCTCATGAGAAAAAATCTCTTGAAGTAGCTGCAAACGCTTCATTAGCTAAATCTTTAAGCTACAGAATCTATGAAAATGGAAAAGCACTTAGAGAGTTAACTACTAAGCATGGAGTAATTTTAGAAGATACTCCAACAGACTATTTCAGTGAATATATGGCAGCTGCAAAAGCATCATTAAATAAAAATGCAAAAGAAAATGCTTTTTTTAATGAGGTATACGACTCTATGAAAGAGTTTGCTGATATTGCAGTTCCTTATTGGAGTGGTGCACAAATGTCTAATGCTAAGCTAGGAATGGCTCACGCGGCGACATTAAAGTAATCAGTAATTATCTTGATTTAATTAGAGCGGACTTCTACAGTCCGCTCTAGTTTTAATAAATATTTATGTCAGAGAAACCATCAAAGTTAGATATTTCAGATGAAATGATTGCTGAAAGGCGGGGTGGCTCTGATAAAATGCCAGATGACATGCCGTCATGGATGGCAAACACCATAATTAAAATTGACAAATTCAGTAAAATAGTTGGAAGCATTGTTTGTTGGATATTAGTCCCCTTAATATTTGCAATGACATATGAAGTTCTAGCAAGAAAATTATTTTTAGCACCTACAATATGGGCGTACGACATAAGTAGATTTTTATATGGAGCATTATTTATGTTGGGTGCAGGTTATGCTTTGTCAAAAGGTGTTCATATAAGAGCAGATTTTTTATACAGAAATTTTAAAACCAAAAACCAAGGTTTAATAGATTTTTGGTTGTATATACTATTTTATTTTCCGGGATTAATTGTTTTTTTATACATGACTATAGGTTTTGTTGAGGAGTCTATAAGAAGAGGTGAGAGGGGAATGGATACTACATGGATGCCATACATGTGGCCAATCAAAACATGTTTATTACTCGGAATTATATTTTTACTTATTCAGGGAATTTCAGAAGTCTTAAAAAGTTATTGGGCAGCCAAAAAAGGTGAGTGGCCAGGTCAGAAAAAATGATAGCAGAATTAATTGATCCAGCAATATTAGGTTTTATTTTAGTTGGTGTAATGTTATTTGCGATATTTGTAGGTTTTCCAATATCATTTACTTTAATATTTCTTGGTTTTGTTTTTGGTTATTTAGGGTTTGGAAAATTAGTTTTTTATTTAATGACACTACAGTTTTCTATGGTTATGACGGAGCAAACTCTAGCCGCCGTACCACTCTTTGTGTTTATGGGAATCATGATGGAGCAAGCTGGTTTAATGGAAAGATTGTTCTCAGCATTTCAATTGATGCTCTCTAGAGTTAGAGGCTCTTTATATTATGCAGTACTATTTGTTTCTGTAATATTTGCTGCAGCTACAGGAATAGTTGGAGCGTCAGTAACAATTCTTGGAATTATGGCAGCAAAATCAATGAACAAGTCTAGTTATGATGTAAGACTAGCTGCGGGAACTATTACAGCAGGAGGTACCTTAGGGATTTTAATACCACCAAGTATTATGCTTGTAGTAATGGGTCCAATAATGGAAATTCCTGTGATTGATTTATTTGCAGCTGCAATTATTCCAGGAATATTGCTTGCATCTTTATATGCTGCATACACAACAATAAGATGTATGCTAAATCCTAAATTAGGTCCTGTTCTTCCTGAAGATATGAGACCAACAAGCATGAAAGAAGTTTGGATTGAATTTTTCTTGGGTCTTGTTCCTCCAGCTGCATTAGTGTTTGCCGCATTAGGAAGTATTTTATTTGGATTTGCAACACCAACAGAGGCTGCTGGATGTGGTGCTATGGGAGCATTACTTTTATCTTTAGCTTATAAAAAACTAACACTACCTAAGTTACAAGAAGCGTTAGTTAAAACTTTAGAAATTACAGCATTAATAATGGTTTTAGTTGCTGCTTCTAATTTTTTTGGAGCTGTATTTGCACGATTAGGGACACCTACATTATTAACCGAATTTTTATTAAGTTTAGAAATGAACAAATATTTAATACTTGCAATGATAATGGTGATGATATTCCTTTTAGGTTGGCCGCTAGAATGGGTGCCAATTGTAATGATTATAATCCCGATAATCCTTCCGCTTGTTGAGGCACTTGGTTTCAACTTAACTTGGTTTGCAATACTTGTTGCAGTAAATTTACAAACCGCCTGGCTCTCACCTCCCGTAGCATTGTCAGCATATTTTTTAAAAGGTGTTGTGCCTGAATGGGATCTTAAAGATATTTATATTGGTATGATGCAATTTATGGTTCTTCAAATTTTTGGATTAATTCTAATAATAATATTTCCTAAAATTGCGCTTTGGTTACCAACTCTCTTATATGGACAGTAATTAATATTTGTTTAATATAACCTAAGTGATTCAGGATAAATCTAGAAACTTAATTAATTGGGAAATTGTATCTGTTAATCCAAATGATAAAAATTGGAATTGGAAAGATTTATTTTGTTTTTGGGCTGTAAGTATTCAAAGCGTAATTGGTTTCTCACTTATAGCATCACTTTATTTAGCATATGATTTAAATTTCTTTGTTGTTTTTTATGGAGGTATATTTGCATCTATATTAGCTTTTATATTCTCAACTTATATCGGCAAGCCATCCCAGAAACATGGTCTTCCATTCCCAGTAATTTTAAGAACATCGACTGGTGTGGTTGGTGCAAAATATGTCGCTTTAATAAGAGGCATTGTCGGTATTTTTATGTTTGGTGTTCAAACATTTTTTATTTCAAAAGCAATTGGGTATTTATTAAGAATTCTTATTTTTTCAGTAAACAGAGAGTTTATGGAAAACGAAATACTTTTAACATTTTTTATGGGAATGAATTTAATTGATATAATCTCCTTTATTTTTACTTTATATATTCAATATATTTTATTTAGCAGAGGCCAACATTTTGTAAGATCGATAATAAGGTTCTCAAGCTATTTTGTTTATTTTGGTTTGGTAATATTTTTAATGCTTATCACTGAGCACTTTCAAGATGTTATAAAATCTGTTGAATTAAGTTTAAATTATAAAAATTTCTTTTCGAAAAGTAATATTGCTCCGTTGATAACTGTGACAGGCACTTTATTTGCCTTTTACTCTATAATAATTTTAAATTTTGGAGATTTTTCCAGATATGTAAAAAGCAATGATCAATTAATAAAAGGTAATTTAAGTTTAATACTAAATTTTATATTATTTTCCCTATTCGCAATTTTGATTATTTTAGGTGCGGATATAATTCTCACAAAAAATGAGATTGAAGTTGATAGATTATTAACTAATCCTAACGATATTATAGGAAAATTAAATAATACTTTTTTATCTACCGTCGTTATAATTTTTATAATTGTTGCCTCTTGTTCAACAAATTTAATTGCAAATTATATTCCTTCTCAAAATATTTTAATAAATTTTTTACCAAATAAACTTAATTTAAATAACTCTGGTTTGATTATTATTTTAATATCTTTTTTTGTAGGGTTATTTTGGTTACCTATATTAAGTCAAATTGGAATTTTATCAATTTTAGATACATTGGGATCCTTTTTTGGCCCAATATTTGGTGTAATGATCGCTGATTATTTTATAATTAAAGGTTCAAAAATAGAGAATAAGGATATTTACTCATTAGAGTCAAATGGAACATACTTCTATAGCAAAGGTTGGCATTTAAAAAGTTTGTACTCAATTTTTATAGGTTTTATTTTTGCATCATCTACAATATGGAACGTTAGTTTAAATTTTATACAGTCTTTTGCTTGGATAATTGGTGCAATTGTTGCATTTATTATTTATTATCTTCTAGCAAGCAAATAATGAAAGCATTGGTATATACCGATATAGAAACAGTAGTTTATAAAGACTACGAGGATCCAATCATAAAGCCAGGTGAAAGTTTAATTAAAGTTAATGCATCAGGTATTTGTGGGTCTGACATGCATGCCTATCACGGAAAAGATGAAAGAAGAGTTCCACCTTTAATATTAGGTCATGAAATTAGTGGAATAGTTGAGGTTGGAAAAAATATTGGTCAAAAAGTTATAATAAATCCATTAATTAGTTGTGGAGATTGTCAATTTTGTAATTCTAATAACGAACATTTGTGTGAACAAAGAGCATTAATTGGAATGAATAAACCATTTGTTAAAGAGGGTGGTTTAGCTGAGTTCGTAGCAGTTCCAGATTCGAATATTAATAATTTACCAAACAAATTAGATATAAAAAAAGCTGCCATATCTGAGCCTACAGCTGTATCTCTTCATGCAGTAGAATTGGGAGAAAAAAATTTAAGAGTATCAATTAAAGATGCAAATATTTTAATTATTGGTGGAGGTGCAATTGGAATTTTAAGTGCTTTAATTTTAGAAAATATAAAACAAAGTAATAATGTAACTCTTATAGAAATAAATGAAAAAAGATTAAAAGTGTGTGAAAACAATCTTAAATCAAAAGTCATTTCACCAAATTCTAAAGATTTAAAAATTAATTCATTTGATTTAATCATAGATGCAGTAGGTAATGAAAAAACTCGTCAAATAGCAACTCAATTTGCTAAACCAGGAAGTGTTATAATTCATGCCGGATTAACAAACTCTGATGGCACGTTCGACTCTAGAAAAATAACATTGCAAGAAATATCTTTTATTGGGACATATTGTTATACAACTAGAGATTTTCAAAATACAATTAATTTTTTAAGTGATGGCCTGATTGGAGATTTAAATTGGATTGAATATAGGGAACTCAAAAATGGATCTGAAGCATTTAAGCAGATACATAATGGCACTTGTGCTGCTCCTAAGATTATTTTAATACCCTAGAATGATTAAGACGTTTTCAATCGTAGTATTATTAACAACAATATTTAATTTCGGGTCGTTCGCTGAAGAAATTCAAGCATTTAATTTCACTAAAGAAGAATTTGATAATTTGACAGTAAGGAAAATTAAAAAAAAAACTAAATATACTTTAGGGTCTAATGAAAATGGTAATTTTTTAAAGGCTGAAGCTGAAGGCCAAGCATCAGGATTAGGAAAGGAAATTTTAATAGATTTAAATAAAACTCCTTTTTTAAATATTACTTGGAAAGTAGAAAAAGATTTATCTGGAATAGACGAAAAAAGTAAAAAAGGTCATGATTATGCTGCTAGAGTATTTGTTATAAAAAAAACTGGATCAACAGCTTTATCTAATAGAGCTATAAATTACGTTTTCTCTAGCAATGAAGAAATAGGTCAGTACTGGCGAAGTCCTTTTACTAAAAAATCTATTGATTATGTTCTTGCTACTACAAAAACTAATAATAATGAATGGGTCACTGTAAAAACTAATGTTAAAGAAGATTTCAAAAAACTTCACGATTTAGATGTAAATGAACTAAATGGAGTTGCTATTATGACTGATACTGATAATTCAAAAATAAAATCTATAGCATATTATCAAAATATTTACTTTTCATCTGAATAGTTAAAATTTTAAATATTTTTTTAACCCCATACTCATAAAAGATAAAATGATTGCTGCAATGACATCAAGTATTGGAGCTGCAGTTGGGTAACCAAAATTCCATAATACTACTCCAATTAACCAAATAATATAAACTTTCATATTATATGTTGTATTAAAAAAAAACGAAATTTGATATGGTTAATTAATGACTAATTCTTTTAAATATGAAGTTAAAATTTATTATGAGGATACAGATGCCGGCGGTGTAGTTTATTATGCAAACTATTTAAAATTTTTAGAAAGAGCTCGATCTGAAGCTATTTACGAGATGGGTTTTTCGAATACTGAATTAAAAAAAGAGTTTGGAGTTTTAATAATAGTAAAGTCATGCAAAATTGATTATAAAAAACCAGCTATATTTGAAGATAAACTTAGTATCATATCTACAATTAAAGAAATAACAAAAACCTCTTTTATTATGGAACAAAATATTAATAGAGATAAAGAATTGATAGCTTCTGCAGATATACATCTAGTATCAGTAAATTCAGATGGCAAGCCGACAAAAATTCCCGAAATATTAAAAAATAAATTAAACGAATATATTAATTAATTTTTTTCTTTATACTTTTAAATAAATTGGTCATTTTTTTTTCATTGATACGTCCAGTATTTACATTCCTTGGGCTAGGATGGTAACAACCAACTAATAGAATATTATTTGGAAGTTTATATGATTTACCATGAACAAATTTAAATTTGTTTCTTAATTCGTGGTTATTTTTATAGAAATCTATACATGCATCAAAAGCTATTTTACCTAAAGCAATAATAACTTTCAAATTTTTTAATAAATTTATTTCTTGTTCAAAAAAATTAAAACAATTATGTAGCTCATCTTTGTTTGGCTTATCCTCAGGCGGCACACATTTTAATGCAGTAGTAATAAATGCCTCATTAAGTTTTAAACCATCATTAATATTCTCGGAGGAGGGAATATTTGAAATGTTTGCTTTAAACATACATTTATATAAAAATTCTGATGATTTATCTCCTGTAAAAACTCTACCTGTTCTTGTGGCTCCATGTGCTGCTGGTGCAAGGCCGACAAATAACATTTTAGCATTAATATCTCCGAACCCTGTAATTGGTTTTCCCCAATATTTTTGGTCAATGAATTGTTTTCTTTTTTTTTTAACTATCTTTTTTCTAAATTCAATAAGTCTAGAGCATTTATTGCAATTTATAATTTTTTTATTTAAAGCTATTACTTCTGCCTTCATCTAAAGATTTATTCCTCTTTGTCTCGATCAACAAAAAATATTCCAACTAAGAATAAAGCCGTCCAACCTAGAGCAATAAATCCTTTTTTCATGCTTGTTTCGGCACCCCAAATATCTAAAAAAAATGCCCCTAAAATTACTCCAATTATATATATGATAACTACTAAAGTTGTTTTACTGATTTTCATAATTATCTTTTAAATTAACATTTTTTTTAAATAATAATAAGAATTATTAATATAATTAATAATTATTCTCATTGGACAAATTAATACTTTAATATATAAAACTTAAAAAATTGGGCGAGTGGCGGAATTGGTAGACGCGTTGGTCTTAGGAACCAATATGGCAACATGTGAAGGTTCGAGTCCTTTCTCGCCTACCATTAATTATGAAAGTAACTGTTGAAAATAAAAAAGGTTTAGAAAAAAATATCAAAATTTTAATTGATAAAAAAACTATCTCAGAAGAACTTGATAGCAAATATCAAGAAATTAAAAAAGATGTAGTTTTAAAAGGATTTAGACCAGGCAAAGTACCGACCGAAATTCTTAAAAGACAATTTGGTAAAGCGGTATACGGAGAAGTTATAGATAAGGTATTAAAAGAGACATCTGCAAAAGCATTAGAGGACAATAAAATTAAACCAGCCGGACAACCAAAGATAGATTTAAAATCTTTTGGAGAAGGCAAGGACCTAGAGTATGTGATATCAGTAACAGAACTTCCTAAAATTGATATAAAACCTTTCGAAAGTTTAAAATTTGAAGATTACTCAGTAAAAATAGATAAAAAAGAGACTGACAAAAGAATTGAACAAATAGCTAAAACTCAACAAAATTTTAAAGATGTAAGCAATGAATATAAAGCCAAAAAAGGAGATCTAGTAAATTTTGATTACGAGGCAACAGTCGATGGGAAAGACTTTAAAGGGAGCTCAGGAAAAAATACACAACTAGTTTTAGGCAAAGATTTATTCATAAAAGGTTTTGATGAACAATTAATTGGTACCAAAAAAAATGAAGATAAAAAAGTTAATGTAAAACTTCCTGAAAACTTTAATGTTAAAGAATTAATAAATAAAGATGCTATATTTAATTGTAAAATATTAAATGTAAAAGAGCCTACAGAAACTAAGATAGACGATGAATTTGCAAAAAATCTCGGTGCAAAAGATTTAAATAATCTTAAAGAATTAATTACCAAACAAATTAATGATGAATTTAAAAATTCTTTAAAAATTATTACAAAGAAGAAAATTTTGGAACAAATTGAAAAATTTAAAATAGATCAAATACCAGGTAACCTAATTGAGGAAGAGATGAAAATATTATCTCAAGGAATGGGAAAAGAAGACATTAGTAAAAAAGAAAAATCTCTTAAAGCTGAAGCAGAGAAAAGAATTAAAACTGGTCTGCTACTTAATGCATTTGGAGAAGAAAAAAAGGTACAAGTAAGCAATGATGAAATTAATAATGAGTTAAGAAAACAGATGGGAATGATGCCTGGTCAAGAAAAGATTGTTCAAGACTATTATCAAAAAAATCCAGCTGCACTTAATAGCCTTAGGGGATCTATTTATGAGGAAAAAATTATCGAAGAAATAAAAAAAAATGGAAAATCAGTAGTTAAAGAGGTAACAAAAGAAGAGGCTGAAAAGATACTAAAAGATGAAAATGAAAAGAGCCTGAAAGATCAAGCTAAGTATTCTCCTAATCCTGATGCTGATGAAATTAAAAATAAAGATAAAGCTGAAACAATTAAAGATAAAAACAAGAAAATAATTAAAACTAAAAAATCAGAAGTATCAAAGAAAAAACCAGCTTCAGAATTAAAAAAAAAAAAATTACCAAAAAAAGTTAGCAAAAAGTAATCACAAGTTGTATAAGTAGTTCGAATCAAATTATGTCAGATAAATTAGAAGATAAAATGTCGAACTTGATACCAATGGTTGTCGAACAATCTAGCAGGGGTGAAAGAGCATATGATATTTTTTCAAGATTACTTAAAGAAAGAATAGTTTTCGTAGTCGGTCCAATCAATGATAGCGTAGCGTCTCTAGTTACAGCTCAAATGTTATTTTTAGAATCTGAAAATCCTAAGAAAGATATTTTTATGTACATCAACAGTCCAGGAGGATTAGTAACAGCAGGTCTTGGAATATACGATACTATGCAATATATAAAACCTGAAATCTCAACTTTATGTATTGGTCAAGCAGCTAGCATGGGATCTTTTCTTTTAGCAGCGGGAACAAAAGGAAAAAGATTTTCATTACCAAATTCCAGAATAATGGTGCACCAACCCTCAGCAGGTTTTCAGGGTCAAGCCACAGACATTGAAATACATGCAAATGAAGTCCTCTCTTTAAAAAAAAGATTAAATGAAATCTATTCAAAGCATACTGGAAAAAGTGTTGAAGATATTAAATCGGCTCTTGAGAGAGATAATTTTATGACACCAGATGCGGCTAAAGATTTTGGTCTTATAGATAAAGTTGTGGATAAAAGAGAATAGCTAACAATATATAGAGTTAGTTTAATCATAAACTTGATTAGTTCAGTTCATCTGTATTAAAGTACTTATATTGATTCGATTTAAAAATTTATGAGTACAAATAACAAAAATATTCTTTACTGTTCATTTTGCGGCAAAAGCCAACACGAAGTCAGAAAATTGATTGCTGGTCCTACAGTATTTATTTGTGATGAGTGCGTTGAGCTATGCATGGATATCATAAAAGAAGAAAGCAAGGATACATTTGTAAAACATCAAGATGGTTTACCATCGCCAAAAGATATTTGTAAAATTTTAGATGACTATGTAATTGGCCAAGATCATGCAAAAAAAGTATTATCTGTTGCTGTTCACAATCATTACAAAAGATTAAATTATGAAAATAAAACAAGCAAAACTGTTGAATTAGCAAAATCAAATATCTTATTAGTAGGTCCTACAGGATGTGGTAAAACTTTACTTGCACAAACTTTAGCAAGAATTCTTGACGTTCCATTTACAATGGCTGATGCAACGACTTTAACTGAAGCAGGTTATGTTGGTGAAGATGTTGAAAACATAATTTTAAAACTTCTTCAAGCCGCAGATTATAATGTTGAAAAAGCACAAAGAGGAATAGTTTATATTGATGAAGTAGATAAGATTAGTAGAAAATCTGAAAACCCTTCTATAACAAGAGATGTTTCAGGTGAAGGTGTCCAACAAGCTTTATTAAAAATTATGGAAGGAACAGTTGCAAGTGTACCTCCTCAAGGTGGAAGAAAACATCCTCAACAAGAATTTTTGCAAGTAGATACTACTAATATATTATTTATTTGTGGAGGTGCTTTTGCAGGTTTAGATAAAATTATATCCCAAAGAGACAAAGGATCGTCAATTGGTTTTGAAGCAGAAGTAAAATCATTAGATGATAAAAAGACAGGGGAATGGATGAAAAATTTAGAACCAGAAGATTTATTAAAATATGGTTTAATACCAGAATTTATCGGAAGGTTACCAATTACTGCTACGCTAGAGGATTTAGATGAAAAATCTTTAGTAAAAATTTTGTTAGAACCTAAAAACTCCCTAACAAAACAATATCAAGAGTTGTTTAAGTTGGAGGGAGTAAAATTAAATTTCAAGGATAACGCAATTAAGGAAATCGCAAAAAAAGCTATTAATAAAAAGACTGGGGCAAGAGGTTTAAGATCAATACTTGAGAATCTTTTATTAAAGACTATGTATGAACTACCTGGACAAAATAATATTGAAGAAGTAGTAGTTGATACAGGTGCGGTTAAAGGACACTCTCAGCCAATTATTGTCCACTCTAAGAACAAATCAAAAACAGATAAAACTTCTGCAGCATAGTTAATTTTATAATAAGTTGCAGTTTGCTATTGCAAAATTTTTTATAATAGCCATATTTATATCATGGAACCAAAAGTTAAATTACCACTACTACCTTTAAGAGATATAGTTGTCTTTCCAAATATGGTTATACCTTTATTTGTTGGAAGAGATAAATCCATAACTGCTTTAAATGAAGTTATGAAAGGGCAAAAAAAAATTATTTTGGTTACACAAAAAAACTCCGAGATTGATGATCCTAAAAAAAACGACATATATACTTATGGCTGCGAAAGTAATATTTTACAATTACTAAAGCTACCCGATGGAACTGTTAAAGTTTTAGTAGAGGGCACTAAAAGACTTAAGATATTAGATTTTAACGACGAGGAAAAATACATATCTTGTACTTTTGAGTATTTAAAAGATCAAATAGAACCTGCTGAAGATTTACTTCCACTTTCTATGACGGCAATTAAAAGATTAGAAAAATTGACTAATGTTAACAAAAAAATTTCATCCGATGTTATTGAAAACATAAAGCAATTAAAAGATCCTTCTAAAATTGCTGACAATATTGCATCTCATTTAAATTCTAGCATTCCAGAGAAACAACAAATATTTGAAATTTTAGATGTTAAAAAAAGATTAGAGGCAATTATTAAAATAATGGAAAATGAGGCAAGTATTATTGGAGTAGAAAAAAGAATTAGAGGTAGAGTTAAAACTCAAATGGAAAAAACCCAAAGAGAGTATTATTTGAATGAGCAATTAAAGGCAATTCAAAAAGAATTAGGTGAAATTGAAGATGGAAAAGATGAAACATCAAATTTACACAAAGCAATATTAAAGTCAAAAATGCCTAAAGAAGTCCAAAAAAAATGCATGTCTGAGTTAAAAAAGCTCAAAAACATGAGTCCTATGTCAGCAGAGGCAACTGTAGTAAGAAATTATTTAGATTGGATGATAGATTTACCTTGGTTTAAAAAAGATAAAGTAAATATCGACCTAAATAATGCGTTAAAAATTCTTGATCAAGATCACTTTGGTTTAGAAAAAGTTAAAGAAAGAATTATAGAGTTTTTAGCTGTTCAAAAAAGAATGGATAAAATAAAAGGACCTATACTTTGTTTAGTTGGTCCGCCCGGTGTTGGAAAAACCTCTTTAGGTAAATCTATTGCCAAATCTACAAATAGACAATTTGTTAGAATGTCATTAGGTGGTGTTAGAGATGAAGCTGAAATAAGAGGTCATCGAAGAACTTATATTGGATCCCTGCCAGGTAAAATTATCCAAATGATGAAAAAAGCTGGAACAAAAAATCCATTAATTCTTTTAGATGAGATAGATAAAGTTGGAAATGATTACAGAGGTGACCCTTCTTCTGCTTTACTAGAGGCTTTAGACCCAGAGCAGAACACATCCTTTAATGATCATTATTTAGAAGTTGATTATGACTTATCAGATGTAATGTTTGTGACAACTGCTAATACTTTAAATATTTTACCTCCTTTGTTAGATCGTATGGAGGTTATAAGAATTCCAGGATACACCGAAGACGAAAAGGTTAATATATCTAATAGATTTTTATTACCAAAACAAATTAAAGAAAATGGTGTTAAGGATGGGGAATTAGATATTAAAGAGGGCACCATTAAAGAAATCATAAGATCTTATACTCGGGAGTCTGGAGTTAGAAATTTAGAGAGAGAAATATCAAAAATAACAAGGAAAGCTGTTAAAAAAGTAGTAAACAATGAAACAGACAAAGTTGAGGTGAATGAAAATAATGTGTCCGATTATCTTGGAGTTAAGAAATTTAAGTACGGAGAAAAAGATGAAGAGGATAGAGTAGGTGTTGTTACAGGATTAGCTTGGACAGAATTCGGTGGTGAAATTCTTAAAATAGAAACAGTTAATATGCCTGGTAAAGGTAGAATGCAAATTACAGGAAAACTTGGTGATGTAATGCAAGAGTCAGTAAAAGCTGCAAAATCTTTTGTGAGATCTAAGAGTTTAGATTTCGGTGTAATACCTCCGATTTTTGAAAAGAAAGATTTTCATATTCATGTACCTGAAGGTGCAACACCAAAAGATGGACCATCTGCAGGTATAGCAATGGTTACATCTATTGTGTCATCAATTACTGATATTCCAGTAAATAGACAAATAGCTATGACAGGTGAGGTTACAATTACAGGTCAAGTTCTTCAAATAGGAGGATTGAAAGAAAAACTTTTAGCAGCACATAGAGCAGGGATTAATCATGTTTTAATACCTAAAGATAATGAAAAGGATTTAGTTGATATACCAAAAAAAGTTAAAGAAGATATAAAAATTACTCCAGTAAAAGTTGTTGATGATGTATTAAAAATTGCACTTACCAAAGAACTAAAAAGAGTAGAGTGGGTCGAAGTGGATAATATTTCTAAATCAGAGAACAAAACTGAAAAAGTCCTTACAAACTAAAGATAATTATAATTTACTTTAATAATTTGTTGCTGTAAAAGATAAAAATTATTTTTGGGCGGTTAGCTCAGTTGGTAGAGCATCTCGTTTACACCGAGGGGGTCAAAGGTTCGAGTCCTTTACTGCCCACCAAAAGAATCAAAAGTGGGGGTGTAGCTCAGTTGGTTAGAGCGATCGCCTGTCACGCGATAGGTCGAGGGTTCGAGTCCCTTCACTCCCGCCACTTTCATGATTCTTGAGTTAAATAATTAAACTATTGAAATTGTTAAGTTTTTTGGCCTAGTCGCTGTAAGTATTTGATTTTGTTATCTTTTTTTTTATTAGAAATGTGACGTATCTACACTTCAACAACAAACAAAAACTGATATATAGACACGCATGTTATCTGATTTTCTAAAAGATTACTTACCTATTATAATTTTTCTAATCATAGCTCTAGGACTGAGTTGTGCATTTGTGGTAATTAATTTTATTCTATCACCAAAAAATCCTGATCCTGAAAAACTATCAGCTTACGAATGTGGATTTGAACCATTTGAAGACTCTAGACTTGAATTTGATGTTAGATTTTATTTAGTTGCAATTTTATTTATTATTTTTGATTTGGAAATAGCTTTCTTATTTCCGTGGGCAATTTCATTAGGCAATATCGGATTACTTGGTTTTTCATCAATGATGATTTTTTTATTCATTTTAACAATTGGTTTTATATATGAATGGAAAAAAGGCGCTTTAGACTGGGAATAAAAATATAAACTTAATGAATAACAAAATAGATCAGGTTCCAACAGAATTTAAACAACTTGCTGAAGATTTCAGCAAGAATGGATTTATTACTACATCTCTTGATAATCTGATTAACTGGTCTAGATCTGGATCTCTTCATTGGATGACCTTTGGTCTTGCATGTTGTGCAGTCGAGATGATGCAAACTTCTATGCCAAGATATGACCTTGAAAGATTTGGTGCTGCACCAAGAGCTTCTCCAAGACAATCTGATGTAATGATTGTAGCTGGTACTTTAACCAATAAAATGGCACCAGCACTTAGAAAAGTTTATGATCAAATGCCAGAACCTAGATATGTAATTTCGATGGGAAGTTGTGCGAATGGTGGTGGTTATTATCATTATTCTTATTCAGTTGTAAGAGGATGTGATCGAATTGTCCCTGTTGATGTTTACGTGCCAGGGTGCCCTCCTTCAGCTGAAGCATTACTATATGGAATATTACAATTACAAAAAAAAATTAGAGATAAAGGTTCTTTAACCAGATAGTTATGAATAATTTAGAAGATTTAGAAAAAAAGATTAATTCAGAATTAACCACTAAGATAAATAATACAGAAATTAAACATAACCAAATCTATCTTGAGACTGACAAAGAAGATTTAGTAGACATATGTTTGTTTTTAAAAACTAATAATGATACTAAATTCAGACAACTCATAGATATTACAGTAGTTGACTATCCTGAAAGGAACCAAAGATTTGATGTTGTTTATCTTTTTTTGAGTCATGAATTTAACCAAAGGTTGATTTTAAAATATTCCATTTCAGAGAATGAAGTTATCCCATCTTTAACAAGTATTTTTCCTTCATCTAATTGGATGGAAAGAGAGGTTTTTGATATGTATGGTGTATCATTTAAAGATCACCCTGATCTTAGAAGAATATTAACCGATTATGGATTTGAGGGTCACCCTCTTAGAAAAGATTTTCCTCTTACAGGTCATACTGAAGTTAGATATAGCGAAGATGAAAAAAAAGTTATTAGTGAACCAGTAAAATTAGAACAAAATTTTAGAAACTTTGATTATGAAAGCCCTTGGGAAGGGACTAAATATATTAAAGAGGAAATAGATAATAATGACAAAAAAAATTAAAAATTTAAATTTAAACTTTGGACCACAACATCCAGCTGCGCATGGAGTTTTAAGATTAATTTTAGAATTAGATGGTGAAATTGTTGAAAAAGCTGACCCACATATTGGTTTGTTACATAGAGGCACCGAGAAATTAATCGAAAACAAAACTTACATGCAAGCAGTACCTTATTTTGATCGATTAGATTATGTGGCTCCAATGAACCAAGAACATGCATTCGCGTTAGCAATTGAGAAAATTCTTAAAATTGATGTTCCAATTAGAGCTCAATATATAAGAGTAATATTTTGTGAGATTGGAAGAATTTTAAGTCATATTTTAAATGTTACAACACAAGCAATGGATGTTGGGGCTCTAACTCCGACTTTATGGGGATTTGAAGAAAGAGAGAAATTAATGGGTTTCTATGAGAGGGTATCTGGTTCCAGACTTCATGCAAATTATTTTAGAGCAGGTGGAGTCCATCAAGATTTACCACAAGGACTTGAGCAAGATATTGCTGAATTTTGCGAAAGCTTTCCAAAAATAATAAATGATTTAGAAAGCTTGCTAACTGACAATAGAATTTTTAAACAACGTAATGTCGATATTGGTGTGGTTACTAAACAAGATGCTTTAGATTATTCATTCTCAGGGGTAATGATTAGAGGATCAGGTGTTCCATGGGATTTAAGAAAGTCTCAACCTTATGATTGCTATGAAAATTTAGATTTCAATATACCTGTAGGAAAAAATGGAGATTGTTACGATAGATACTTATGTCGAATTGAGGAAATGAAAGAAAGTATATCAATAATCAAACAATGTTTATTAAAAATGGAAAAAGGACCAATTAAATCTTTGGATGGAAAAATTAGCCCGCCACCCAAAAAAGATATTAAACAATCGATGGAAGCGCTTATTCATCATTTTAAACTTTTCACAGAAGGTTACAGAGTTCCAAAAGATGAGATTTATACAGCTGTTGAGGCTCCAAAAGGAGAATTTGGAGTTTACCTTATATCTGATGGATCAAGTAAACCTTACAAGTGTAAAATAAGAGCCCCAGGTTTTTCACACCTACAATCAATGGATTATTTAATAAAGGGCCATATGTTAGCCGACGTTCCTGCAGTGTTAGGTTCTCTAGATATAGTATTTGGGGAGGTTGATAGATGAGTTTAAGAAGACCAGCAAAAAATCAACCAGAGAATTTTGAATTCAATAGCTCATCTTTAAATGCTGCCAAAACAATTGTATCGAAATATCCAGAGGGTAAGCAACAAAGTGCTGTAATGGCTTTACTTTATATAGCTCAAAGGCAGAATGATAATTGGATACCTTTAGCTGCAATGAAATATATAGCAAAATTTTTAGATATGCCTTACATAAAAGTTTATGAAGTAGCTACCTTTTACACTATGTACAATTTATCTCCTGTTGGAAAATATTTTATACAAGTTTGTACAACAACTCCGTGCATGATTAGAGGAGCAAGTAAATTAGTTGAAGCATGTAAAGAAAAAATATCACAAAATGAATGTGAATTATCAAATGATAAAAGTTGCTCATGGATGGAAGTTGAGTGTTTAGGAGCATGTGTTAACGCGCCAATGATGCAAATTAACGATCATTATTATGAAGATTTAGACAAAGAGAAAACTTTAAAGATTTTGGATCAAATTTTAAATGGTGAAAATCCAAAACCAGGTTCCTACAGAGGAAGAATAAATAATGAACCTGAAAATAATAGAAAAACATTAATGGATTATAAAAATGCTTAAGGATCAAGATAGAATATTCAAAAATTTATACAATGATATGGGTTCTGATGTAGTTTCTTCTCAAAAAAGAGGCGACTGGGTTAATACTAAAGAAATTACAGACAAAGGTAGAGATTGGATAATAAATGAAATTAAAGACTCGCAACTTAGAGGAAGGGGTGGTGCTGGATTTCCAACTGGTTTAAAATGGTCATTTGCCCCTAAAGAAGTAGGTTCTAGACCACATTATTTAGTTATAAATGGCGATGAATCAGAACCAGGAACATGTAAAGATCGAGATATTTTAAGATTTGAGCCTCATAAATTAATTGAGGGCTGTTTAATTGCATCTTACGCTGTCCAAGCTCACATTTGTTATATTTATATCAGAGGTGAATACTTTGTTGATGGTCAAAAACTTCAAGCAGCTATTGATGAAGCTTACGAAAAAAAATTGTTAGGAAAAAATGCGGCTGGGACTGGTTGGGATTTAGATATTTATATTCATTACGGCGCTGGAGCTTACATATGTGGAGAGGAAACAGCCTTATTAGAAAGTATAGAAGGTAAAAAAGGTCAGCCTAGATTAAAACCACCATTTCCAGCTTTAATTGGTCTTTATGGATGTCCAACAATTATAAATAACGTGGAAACTATAGCTGTAGTTCCAACTATTCTTAGAAAAGGAGGAAAATGGTTCGCCTCTCTTGGAAGAGAAAAAAATACGGGCACAAAAATATTTTGTATATCCGGCAATGTAAATACGCCGTGTAATGTTGAGGAAGAAATGAACATCCCATTAAAAGAATTAATAGAGGTTCATGCTGGAGGTGTTGTTGGTGGATGGGACAATTTACAAGCCGTTATTCCAGGTGGTTCCTCAATGCCATTAATTCCAAAAGAAAAATGTGAGACATTAACTATGGATTTTGATTCCCTAATGGCTGAAAAAAGTGGTTTAGGAACAGCTGGAATTGTAGTGATTAATAAAGATCAAGATATCATTAAATGTATGGCTAGAATTGCAAGATTTTATAAACACGAAAGCTGCGGACAATGTACGCCTTGTAGAGAGGGATCTGGTTGGATGTGGAGAATGCTTGAAAGAATGGCAAAAGGTGATGCTACTAAAGATGAAGTTGATATGTTAGGTGATGTTACCAATCAAATTGCAGGACATACAATTTGTGCTTTTGGAGAAGGGTCTTCTTGGCCAGTTCAAGGACTTTTAAGACACTTTAAAAAAGAAATAGTTGAGAGAAATAATCTGGATCCAATTGTTCAGAAAAAAAATAATATTCCTTATTTAGTGGATCAACATTTATTGGATAAAAAAAATGCTTAAACTAAAAGTAAATGATATTGATGTTGAAGTAGAAGAGGGATTAACAGTACTTCAAGCATGTGAAAAAGCTGGAGTAGAAATTCCAAGATTTTGCTATCATGAAAAATTATCTATAGCAGGTAATTGTAGAATGTGTTTAGTGGAGATGGAAAAATCACCTAAACCAATTGCTTCATGTGCTATGCCAGCAGCTGAAGGGATGAACATAAAAACAAATACTGAATTTGTTGAAAAAGCAAGAAAAGGGGTGATGGAATTTTTATTGGCCAACCATCCTTTAGACTGTCCAGTGTGTGATCAAGGTGGTGAATGTGATCTGCAAGATCAATCTATGTATTATGGTGTAGATAAATCAAGATTTAAAGAAAACAAAAGATTAGTTCCTGAAAAAAATATGGGACCATTAATAAAGACTCAGATGACAAGATGTATACATTGTACGAGATGTGTGCGATTTGCAACTGAAGTTGCGGGTGTACCAGAACTTGGAGCTATAGGTAGAGGTGAAGATATGCAAATTACTACATATCTAGAACAATCTATGCAATCAGAACTATCAGCTAACGTAGTTGATCTTTGTCCAGTAGGTGCTCTAACTTCTAAACCTTATGTATTTGAGGCTCGACCTTGGGAATTAAAAAAAACAGAGACAATTGATGTAATGGATGCGGTCGGTTCTAATATTAGAGTTGATACTTATGATTGGGAGGTAAAGAGAGTTTTACCAATTATTAATGAAGATATAAATGAAGAGTGGATTTCTGATAAAACAAGATATGCTTGTGATGGTTTATTAAATCAAAGATTAGACACACCTTATATAAAATATAATAATAAATTTGAGAAAGCTTCATGGGATGAAGTTTTAAAAATTATTAAATCAAAAATTAATACGATTGATAATAATAAGATTTGTGGTTTTGTTGGGGATCTTGTGAATATGGAAGCAGGTTTTATTTTTAAGGAATTTTTTAATAGAACGATTGGTAATAATAATTATGAATCTAGGATTTTCAAAAGATTTTTAGATAACTCTAATAGAGAAAACTACATATTTAATTCTAAAATTAATGGAATTGATGATTGTGATTTTATTTTATTAGTTGGTACTAATCCTAGATTTGAAGCAACTATGCTGAATGCAAGAATTCGAAAAGCATATTTAAATAATAACGTAAAAACGATGACTGAAACTGATATGTTTTATTCTTGTGAAGAAGAACCTGCGAGTAGTGATGAAGATATTTTTGGAATAGATGATAATTTCCGATTAGATGATTCAGATATAGACTTCTTCCATAATCGTAATGTCATATGAAAATTAATTACGCTGTAATGGGTATGTGCAGTCTATTGGCTGGCAAATTACCATCTGTTTGGTCTATCTTTCCACAGGTAAACGCCAAATCCGCGCTTGGAGTAAAATGTCTCATAAAAAGGATAAGTCGATGATGGCGATTATTTTTGACCTTGATGGCACCCTTATTGACAGTGTTGGTGGTATCCATGTGGCAGTAAATCAGATGCTTGCGCAGGCTGGCTATGACCAATTGGCGATAGAAACAGTGACCAGCTTTGTTGGTAAAGGGTCGTCAAATTTGGTGAAACGCGTGATTGATCATGTTGGGTTGCCAAATGATGCCGCAAGCCACATCAAATATTTGACAGAATTTCTGGATATTTATACCTCGGAACCAGCCAAATTTACGACTGTTTTTGATCAAGTTCACGAAGTGCTGAGAGATTTTCAATCATCCGGCATCGCGCTAGGGCTTTGCACCAATAAACCTCAAAGCGCCACCAATGTTGTGCTCGAAGAATTTGGCTTAACCGCATTTTTTGGTTCAATTGTTGGCGGCGACCGTTTGCCGTCTCGCAAACCTGATCCGGCTATGCTTCATTTGGTAATGAAAGAATTAGCAGTCGAACGCTGCTTATTCGTTGGTGACAGCGAAGTTGATGTGGCAACGGCAAAGGCGGCGGGTTTACCAATAGCACTATTTACCCAAGGATATCGTCAAACCTCTGTGGCCGAACTGGCTCCTGACTTTGATTTTGATAATTTTAAAAGCTTGCCGGTAATAGCTGCATCATTTTTCGCTTCAATGGCGTGATGGCCGACACCGATGCGTCCCTGTCGCTCTTATCGCGATACGCGCGAAGATATAACCGTGAATTTGA
>ENA-OSEY01000651-OSEY01000651.1-marine-metagenome-genome-assembly--contig:-NODE-651-length-24850-cov-4.777702_pt1 | contig 24850 bp, 22 predicted proteins | sample MGYA00248465_ERZ534230 | MGnify/ENA primary metagenome ERZ534230 (study PRJEB26409, sample SAMN06344110) | marine metagenome | isolation source: Sea water from surface | place: Atlantic Ocean:Southern...
AAAAGTTGGCGCGCCTGTTTCGGGCCGGGTAATGCATTCGCACCGGCAGGCGCCACATTAGCAAGAAAATCCTAGTGAAATTAATTGCTTGCGATGCAGCCGCTTTGTGATGCCGGTTAACCTGTCGCATGATCCGTCCGAACCATGACCCCATGGTGGAGACTGAAAAGTGCGAGGCAGATTTCAGCGTTACGGATTTTGCGTTCATGCCCTTTGCGGCGGGCTGCTGACAATGGCGGTGATGGTGCTGCCCAAGACGCTGCATGCTGGTGACGGGCACGGGAGCGATGGATCTGGCCGCGACGCGCCGCTTGTCGAGATCGAGCCTCTTTCGCCTGCCTGGTATATCGAAACAATCCGGCTTCTGCTTCATGCCTGCCGCGCCCGCAAGTCGTACCAGATGGCCCGGCACGCCTGACGCCGGCTGTTCGGCCGGCGGCGTGACAGCCGGATGTCAGGGCAGTCAGCGGTTCTGGCGGTTATCCACCAGATCGGTAACCACACCGGGATCGGTCAGCGTCGAGGTGTCGCCAAGCTCGGCATAATCGTTGGCCGCGATCTTGCGAAGAATCCGGCGCATGATCTTGCCAGACCGAGTCTTCGGAAGCTGCGGCGCCCATTGCAGCAGGTCCGGCGTGGCGATCGGGCCGATCTCCTTGCGGGTCCATTGCCTGAGCTCGGCCGCCAGCTCGTCGCTCGGCTCGCACCCCTCGATCAGCGTGACATAGGCATAGATGCCCTGGCCCTTGATGTCGTGCGGATAGCCGACAACGGCCGATTCCGCGACCTTGGGATGGGCGACGAGCGCGGATTCGATCTCCGCCGTTCCCATGCGGTGACCCGAGACATTGAGCACGTCGTCGACGCGGCCGGTGATCCAGAAATAGCCGTCCTGGTCGCGGCGCGCGCCATCGCCCGAGAAATAGCGTCCCGGGAAGGTGGTGAAATAGGTGTCGATGAAGCGCTGATGGTCGCCATAGACGGTGCGCATCTGGCCCGGCCATGAATGGTCGATGCACAGATTGCCGTCGACGGCCCCTTCGAGAAGGTTGTTCTCGCCATCGACAAGGACGGGCTTGATGCCGAAGAAGGGCCGTGTCGCCGATCCCGGCTTGGTCGCGGTCGCGCCGGGAAGCGGGGTGATCAGGATGCCGCCGGTTTCGGTCTGCCACCAGGTGTCGACGATCGGGCAGCGCCCTTCACCCACAACTTCGTGGTACCACATCCATGCCTCGGGATTGATCGGCTCGCCGACACTTCCCAGAAGGCGGAGCGAGGAGCGGTCGCATCCGGTGACCGGCGCGTCGCCCTCGCGCATCAGCGCGCGGATTGCCGTCGGCGCGGTGTAGAAGATGCTGACCTTGTGCTTTTCGACGACCTGCCAGAAACGCGAGCTGTCCGGCCAGGTCGGCACGCCTTCGAACATCAGCGTCGTCGCGCCGTTCGCAAGCGGACCATAGACGATGTAGCTGTGGCCGGTGACCCAGCCCACATCGGCCGTGCACCAGTAGACGTCGCCATCCTTGTAGTCGAAGACATACTGGTGCGTCATTGATGCGTAGACCATGTAGCCGCCAGTGGTGTGCAGCACGCCCTTCGGCTTGCCGGTCGACCCGGAGGTATACAGGATGAACATCGGGTCTTCGGCGTTCATCTCCTCCGGCGGGCAGTCGGCAGAGGCATCCGCCATCGCCTCGTGATACCAGACGTCGCGCCCGTCGACCCAGCCGATGTCACCGCCGGTGCGGCGCACGACGACGACCTTGTTGCAGTCGGGACAGGATTCGAGGGCCGCATCGGTGTTTGCTTTCAGCGGCACCGGCCTGCCGCCGCGAAGGCCCTCGTCGGCGGTGATCACCATATTGGAATCACAGTCCTGGATGCGGCCGGCGAGCGCGTCGGGAGAGAAGCCGCCGAAGACGACGGAATGCACGGCGCCGATGCGCGCGCAGGCCAGCATCGCGACGGTGGCCTCCGGGATCATCGGCATGTAGATGGTGATGCGGTCGCCCTTCTTCGCGCCCTCTGCTTTCAGCACATTGGCGAACTTGCAGACTTCCTCATGCAGCTCGGCATAGCTGATATGCCGGGAATCCGCCGGGTCGTCGCCTTCCCATATGATGGCGGTCTGGTCGCCGCGGCCGGCGAGATGCCGGTCAAGGCAGTTGGCGGCGGCGTTGAGCGTGCCGTCGCCAAACCAGCTGATGTGAAGATCCGCCTTGTCGTAGGAGACATCGCTGACCTGGCTGTAGGGCTTGATCCAGTCGATCCGCTTGCCATGCTCGGCCCAGAAGGCGTCGGGGTCGGCGATGGATGCATCATACATCGCCTGATAGCCGCTATTGTCGATCAGCGCGTTGGCGACGGTGCTCTCGCTCGGGGCAAACAATCTGTCCTGGGTCATATTCATCCTCCCACCCGGAACGCCGGCGCGCCGCAGTCATCGCGGTTTTCCGGCTGTTGAAACCGGCGGCAGTCTAGACCGAAGCGCCGTCCGGTCGCAAGATGCGGGCCGTCACATTTGCCGCAGCGATTCGGCGAGTTCTTCGGCTTCGTCCGCGCTGCCGAGCGCCATGACGGCCTTTGCCGTGGCGAAGGAAAACCCGGCCCGCGCAAGCGAAGCAAGCTGCTTGCGATAGGTGTCGTCATCGCTTTCCCGCGTGAAATAGGGCCCGATCCTGCGCCGTGCCGCCAGCCGCAGAGCCGCCGCCAGGTCGCCGTCGCTTGTCGACTCATCGGCTGCGGCGAGCGCCTCGTCGGCGAGATCCCGGCCGATGGCGTGCTCGGCAAGGCTGCGGCGGATGGCAAGGGCGGATCCGCCGCTGCGCCGTTTGCTGCGGGCACGGGACAGGGCAAAGGCGGCATCATCGACATAGCCGAGCCGGATACAGTCATCGAGAACGGCGTCGATCGCGCGTGCGACTTCGGCCTCTTCATGGGCCTCTAGCTTGCGCATGGCGAAACGCTGCAATACCTCACGCAGCCGCTGGCGCGAGGCGCTGTAGCGGCCAAGATAATGTACCGCCTTGTTCATCAGCCTTTGTTCGGCGCGGGACCTGTCCGTCGTCATCATGTCGTCTTTCCGGTTCGGCACCGCGAGCATAGCAGCAGGGACCAGACCTCACCATAGGTCGGGCCAGCGGTCCGACTCAGCGGCCCAACCAGTGGCTCGGCAGGTCGTTATTTGCCCAGGTTGTCATTTGCCTGTGCCGGACCTATGTTCGGGCGCATGAACGAGCAGTCTTCCCCGCCAACTGACACACCTGTCCGGCAAGGCGATGCCGGCGCGCCCGCGCCGGTTCGTCCGGTGCAGATCGGCCGCGTCAACTGGGTTGGCCTGCAGACTCTTTATCTTCGCGAAGTGCAGCGCTTTGCCAAGGTCGGCATGCAGACTGTCGTGGCGCCTGTTATCACCTCGATGCTGTTCCTGATGGTGTTCGCCGTCGCCGTTGGCGACCGCGCGCAGCTTGCCGGTGATATCAGCTTCATCTCCTTTCTCGTTCCCGGGCTGGTGATGATGACGGTGCTTCAGAACGCCTTTGCCAACAGCTCCTCCTCGCTTGTCGTTTCCAAGGTGCAGGGCAATATCGTCGACCTGCTGATGCCGCCGATCGGCCCCGGCGAGCTTCTTGTCGGCCTGGCCCTCGGCGGGATGACGCGCGGGATTGCCGTCGGGTTGTTCGCGGCCCTGGTTCTGGGCCTCTTCGCCGGGCTGCAGCTTCCCGCGGCGCCTCTGACGGCGCTGGCCTTCCTCGTCCTTGGGTCGCTGGCGATGGCGCTTGCCGGAATCCTCGCCGGTGTCTGGTCCAACAAGTTCGACGAAATGGCCACCATCACCAATTTCCTGATCCAGCCGCTGGCTTTCCTGTCCGGCACCTTCTATTCCGTGGACAGGCTGCCGGCGCCGTTCGATACCATGGCCACCCTGAACCCGTTTTTCTATGCCATCGACGGGTTCCGCTACGGGTTGATCGGGGTTGGCGACCGCTCGATCGTGACCGGTCTCGTCGGGCTCGTGCTTGTGAATGGCGTTCTGTGGCTCCTGTGCTACCGTGTGCTGAAATCCGGGTGGCGGCTGAAGAGCTAGCCGCCACAATTGAAAGGCTGAAGATCGGGTCATGACAGCTGACAGGGCAATGGCGGCAAGCGAGGCGGCGCCGTCGAACGGCATTCTTCCGGTACAGGAAATCCGTACGGCGATCGCGGACGGTGCCATCATTTCGGACATCCCGCTGACCGCCGCGCAGATGCAGCCGGCCAGCATCGACCTGCGGCTTGGCCGGCGTGCCTGGCGGGTCCAGTCATCCTTCCTTCCGGGGCCGGAAACGCGTGTTGCCGACAAGCTGCCCCGCCTTGCCATGCATGAAATCGATCTCGAGGGCGGGGCGGTTCTCGAGCGCGGATGCCTCTATATCGTCGAGCTGCAGGAATCGCTGGCGCTTCCGGCCGAGATTTCGGCGATGGCGAACCCGAAAAGCTCGACCGGACGGCTGGATATCTTTACCCGCCTGATCACCGACGGCGCCTCTGAATTCGAGGCCGTCGCCGCCGGTTATCAGGGTCCGCTCTATGCCGAGATTTCGCCGCGGACCTTTTCTGTGCTGGTGCGGCCCGGATCATGCCTGTCACAGTTGCGCTTCCGGCGCGGCCCGTCATCCATGTCGGACGACGCGATGATCAGGCTGCAGCAGGATGTGGGCCTTGTGCGCGGTGCCAGCGCCGTCGATATCCGCGATGGTGTGGCGCTCAGCGTCAATCTCACACCGGCAGATGATGACGGCATCATCGGCTGGCGGGCCCGCAAGCATGCCGGGCTGGTCGATATCGACGCCCCGGCCAGCTGTGCGGTGGGCGACTACTGGGAGCGGCTGACGACGACCGACCTTGTCGCCGGCGGCCTCGTTCTCCATCCCGACGAATTCTACATCCTTGCCAGCCGCGAGTTCGTGACGGTGCCGAATGACCATGCCGCCGAAATGCGGGCCTATGACACGCGGGTCGGCGAGTTTCGCGCGCATTACGCCGGGTTCTTCGATCCGGGCTTCGGCATGGCCGAACTCGATGCCGCCAGCACCCGCGCGGTTCTGGAGGTGCGCTCGCATGATGTGCCCTTCCTGATCGAGGATGGCCAGACGGTCTGCCGCCTTGTCTACGAGCCGATGTCGGCGATCCCCGACGCGCTCTATGGCGCGTCCGGATCGGGATCGAACTATCAGTCGCAGGGGCTGCGACTCGGCAAGCACTTCATTCAGGACTGATGCCGCCTGCCATGCGGCGCCTGCCTGTGGCAAACATCTTGACAATTCTCGCCAAAATGCCAAATTTGGCAGCCTTCTTTTGCCTTTAGCAGAACCACCGGCACCGCTGTTGACGGGCTGGTGGTTTGGTTTTTTCGGCATCAGGATCAACAGCAACAGAACCCCACTGGCAAACCGGCAGACCCAGTTTCGCAATGAACGACCAGCAAACGAAAGACGCCTCGATGGCAGGCTCGCAATCCGCCGTCATGAAGACCTATGGCCGCGCCGAGCTTGCCTTTGTAAGCGGCGAGGGCTGCTGGCTGGTCACCGATGACGGCAGTCGCTATCTCGACTGTGCAAGCGGCATCGCCGTGAACACGCTTGGCCATTCGCATCCCGGCCTTGTCGCCGCGCTTCGCGAGCAGGCCGGCAAGCTGTGGCATACCTCCAATCTCTATCGCATTCCCGGGCAGGAACGCGTCGCGGCGAAGCTGGCGGCGCTGACCGGTCTCGACCAGGTCTATTTCTGCAATTCGGGGGCCGAGGCGAATGAATCGGCGGTGAAGATCGCGCGCCGCGCCATGCATGAGCGGGGCGAGCCCGACAGGATGACCATCCTGTGCGCCACCGGATCATTCCACGGGCGCACGCTTGGCATGCTGGCGGCGACCGACAAGCCTGCCAACCGGACCGGGTTCGGCCCGATGCCCGACGGGTTCGAGCATGTCGCCTTCGGCAATCTGAACGCGCTTCGCGACCGGATGGGCCCGCATGTGGCGGCGGTGATGATCGAGCCGGTGCAGGGAGAGGGCGGTGCGCGTGACGCACAGGATGAATATCTGGCCGGGGTTCGCGCCGCGGCGGACGAGTTCGGCGCGCTGGTGATCGCAGACGAGGTGCAGTGCGGCATCGGGCGCACCGGCACGTTGTTCGCCTACGAGACATCGGGCATCCGGCCCGACATCATCGCCGTTGCCAAGGGGCTTGGCGGCGGATTTCCGGTCGGTGCTGTCATCGCCAGCGAAGCCGTCGGCAACGCCATGACGCCGGGCACGCATGGCTCGACATTTGCCGGCAACCCGCTGGCCATGGCGGTGGCCGAAGTGGTGCTGGACGAACTTGGCGCCCCCGGCTTCCTCGAGGATGTGCGCCGCCGCGCCGGCATCATGCGCGACAGCCTGCAGGCGGTGGCAGACCGGTATGAAGGTGCGGTGGTCGAACTGCGCGGCCGCGGGTTCCTGTGCGGGGTGCGCCTCGCTGATGCACTGCCGGCGGGTGATGCGGTTGCGGCCATGCGTGAAGAGAACCTGCTGACCGTGCCGGCTGGCGAGAATACGGTGCGCTTCCTGCCGCCGCTGGTGATCAGTGAAGAGGAAATCGCGCTCGCAGCGGAGACTTTCGAGCGGGTGCTCGGCCGGATGGTCGCCGCCGGGGACGGGTAGGATGAGACATTTTCTGGATATTCGCGATCACAGCGCCGACACGCTGCAAGCCATGCTCGATCATGCGGCAGAGATGAAATCGGCGCTGAAAGCCGGCCGGGACGGGCCGAAGCCGCTTGCCGGAAAGTCGGTGGCGATGATCTTCGAGAAACCGTCGACGCGCACCCGCGTGTCCTTCGAGGTCGGGATCAGCCAGCTTGGCGGCACGCCGCTGATGATGTCGGCACAGGACATGCAGATCGGCCGCGGCGAGAGCATCGAGGATACGGCCCGTGTGCTGTCGCGTTATGTCGATGCCATCACCATCCGCTGTTTCTCGCACGACATGCTGCTGACCCTTGCCGAGCATGCCACCGTGCCGGTGGTCAACGCGCTGACCGAACGTTCGCATCCCTGCCAGATCATGGCCGACCTGCAGACAATGATCGAACGGCATGGCCCGCTCGACGGGCAGATCGTCACCTGGATCGGCGACGGCAACAATGTCGCCGCCAGCTGGATCGAGGCAGCCGCGCGGTTCAATTTCCAGCTTCGCATCGCCTGTCCGGAAGGCTATGCGCCGCCGGCCGAACTGACGGCATGGGCGCGCGCCGAAGGCGCCGATCTGGTGATGTATGATTCCGCCATCGAGGCCGCCACCGGCAGCCAGACCCTGGTGACCGATGTCTGGATCTCGATGGGTAACGAGGAAGGGACAAGGCGCGAGGATTTCCGACCCTTCCAGCTTAACGAGGAACTGCTTGCCGTGGCGGCCGGCGATGCCGTCGTCATGCACTGCCTTCCCGCCTGGCGCGGCATGGAAATCACCGAAGCGGTCATAGACGGGCCGCAATCCGCGGTCTTCGACCAGGCCGAGAACAGGCTGCATGCTCAGAAGGCCGTGCTGTCCTGGTGTGTGTCCGGCAACTGACGGCGCACAGACCCGGCGACCCTGACAATGCCGATCCGTTTGCGGAGTTTACCTTGGCCCAGAAAGACATTTTTCCGGTAACAGGCCCTGCTGCTGCAGGCCAGATCCTGCCCTTCTACCTTGCCGGCGAGAATGGCGACGGCGCCCTGATCCGCGGGCGGCTGGCATCCGTCGGCGGACCGGCGAGCAGTATCCTTGCAAGGCACGGCTATCCCGAAATGGTGGCCTCCCTCCAGGCCGAGGCCCTTGCCATTGCCGCCTGCCTGTCCACCTTCATGAAGTTCGACGGCGTCTTCACCCTGCAGGCCAAGGGGAACGGCTTTGTGAAAACCCTTCTTGCCGATGTGACCTCGGACGGGGCGCTTCGCGGCTATGCCGCTTTTGACGACGAAAATGTCCCCTCTCTTGGCGATGATATGGTGGCGTCGATGCCGGCAAGCGTGCCGGCGCTTCTCGGCACCGGCTATGCCGCCTTTACCGTCGATCAGGGAACCGAGAATGGCCGCTATCAGGGGATTGTCGAGCTTGCCGGCGAGACGCTTGGCGATGCGGCGATGGCCTGGTTTGCCAATTCCGAGCAGGTCGACAGCCACATCGTTGCCGCCGCCGGACGGCATGGCGACGACTGGGTCGCCACCGCGCTGATGGTGCAGCGGGTCGCCGCCGATGGCGGCAATCAGACCACCGCTTCGCGCGCCGAGCAGGATGACGCATGGACCACCGCGGACATGCTGCTCCGTTCCGTCACGCGGGAGGAGCTCGTCGATCCGCAGCTGGCGCCTGAGGACCTCGTCTTCCGGCTGTTCAACGCGTTGCGCCCGCATGTGGCCCCGTCACAGCCGGTCGAGGACAAATGCCGCTGCAGCCCGGAAAAGGTCGAGGCGGTGCTGTCGCGCATGTCGCCGGAGGAGCTTGCCGGACTGGTTGCCGAGTCCGGCAAGGTCGAAGTGACCTGCGAGTTCTGCAAGACAATGCGTGCGGTCGACCCCGGCATTTCGCGCCACTGATTGCTGCCACATTCATGCCGCCTTCGGGACCTAGTCTTGGGCCGATTTGAACCGGGGAGTTTTCGATGCGCATCACGGCCCTTCCGATCCTTTGCCTTGCCCTTCTTCTGTCTGCCTGCACGGCGACCTCCACGCCGCCGCCCAAAGTGACGGTGAGCAGCGAGGCTTTCAGCTCCGTGCCGCTGAATGCAAGGCGGCTCGAGATTATCGAGAACTGGCAGATGCCGATCGAGGCACCTTATATCGGCCATCTCCAGCACCCGTTGCCGAGCTCGCTTGTCGCGGAATGGGCATCGACCGTACTGACCCCGGCAGGCGGCAGCGGCGAGCTGATCCTCGATATTTCGCGGGCATCGGTCACCAAGGCGAAGCTGCCGAAGGAGGCGGGGCTGGCAAATGCGCTGACCGACCAGCAGGACAGCAAGATCAGGGTCGAGTTCGAGGCCCAGCTGATGTGGCTTCAGCCGGTTGGCGGCGCGCAGGCGATGATCAAGCTGTCATCGTCGCATTCGGTGACGATTCCGGAATCTTCCAGCGCCAACGACGTGCAGCGTGCGGTGAATGAATGTCTGCAGGTGGCAATCGCCGGTCTCGACAGCCAGGCGCGTGCCGAACTTGCCAAGCTCGACAATATTGTCCTTCCCTGATGGGCGCCGGCCCTTACAGATGCCTGCACTGGCCTAGCGCCGCCAGAACCCCGGATTCAGCATCACCAGCACGGTGAAAAGCTCGAGCCGTCCCAGCAGCATGCCGAACGCCATGATCCATTTCGCCATGTCGGGAAGGGTGGCGAAATTGCCCTCGGCGCCGATCAGGTTGCCGAGGCCGGGCCCTACATTGCTGATTGATGTGGCGGCACCGGACAGCGCTGTGATGAAGTCGAGGCCAAGCGCGCCGAGACCGATCGCCAGAATCACGAAGCAGATGATGTAGAGATAGAAAAATCCCATCACCGAATCCATGACCTCGTTCGAGACCGGCCGCCTGTTGTAATAGGCAAGGATGACGGCATGCGGGCTCAACAGCCGTCCGATCTGCACCCGCGCCGTCGTCGCCAGAACCTGAAGCCGGAACATCTTGATGCCGCAGGTCGTCGAGCCGCCGCAGCCGCCGACAAACATCACGATCAGCAGCAATGTCGAGGCGAACCCGCCCCAGGCCGAAAAATTGGCGCTGGCATAGCCGGTGCCGGTCATGATCGAGACGGCGTTGAAGCTGGCCTGCCTGATCGCCACGCCGACCGGCATGCCGGAACTGCCGAGATGCCAGATCAGGATGAGCACCACGGCGACGAGCAAGGTCATGAACCACCGCACCTGCGGGTCCCGCAGCAACGGGCCCCAGCCGCCGCGAACGATGGCGAGGTAGTGGGCAAAGGGAAGGCTGCCGACAATCATGCCGGTGATCACGATCCATTCGATGGCCACCGAATCGAAGGCCGCGATCGAGGCCGTTCGAGTGGAATAGCCGCCGGTGGCGATGGTGGTCATGGCATGGGCGATGGCGTCGAAATTGCTCATCCCGGCGATGGATAGCATGATCGCCCAGAACGCCGTCAGGCTGGCATAGACGATGCCGATGCCGCCCGCCAGTTGCGCGGCGCGGGGCACGACCTTGTCGGCGCTGTCATAGGATTCGGTACGGAACAGCTGCATGCCGCCGACCGATAGCATCGGCAGAACGGCCATCGCCATGACGATGATGCCGACACCGCCAAGCCATTGCAGCAGCGCCCGCCAGATAAGAATGCCGGGGGATGCCAGCTCGATCTGCTGCAGCACGGTCGACCCGGTGGTCGTGATTCCCGATACCGATTCGAAGATGGCGTCGGTCAGGCTGAGCTGCAGCTCGCTGAACATGAAGGGAAGGGCGCCGAACAGGCCGATCGAGATCCAGGATCCGTTGGTCAGAAGAAAGGCTTGCCTGAGCCCCAGATCGAACCCCTCGCGCTGCGAGGTGGCCAGCCAGACGGACACGCCGACGAAAGCCGTCAGCAGGGACGACAGGGCAAAGACCTGCCAGTCGGGCGAGCCGAAATACAGGTCGAAACACATCGGGATCAGCATGGCCGCGCCGAGAATGGTCGTCAGCAGGCCAAGGATGTTCAGCACCGGTGACAGGGTCATGAAAGGGACACCCGCTCTTGATTGCGTTGCCGGATCATAGCGGATCGGCCGCAAAGGTCACAGGAAATTAGTGTGTCAGGCGCCAGCGCGGCGGCAAGCGGCGGATCAGCCCATCCGCGCCTGGTTCAGGAACCGTGCCTGCAGGTCGCTGTCGGTCTGGAACAGGCCTGTGAAGCGGGTTGTCACCATCGAGACATCGGGCTTGCGCACGCCGCGCGTCGTCATGCACTGGTGCTGCGCGTCGATGAGGATGGCGACACCGCGCGGCTGCAGCGCTTGCTGAATGCAGTCGGCGACCTGCGCGGTCAGCGTCTCCTGCGTTTGCAGGCGCTTCGAGAAACTGTCGAGAACACGCGCCAGCTTCGAAATGCCGACGACGCGCCGGTCGGGCATGTAGGCGATATGCGCCACGCCCAGAATGGGCACCATGTGATGCTCGCAATGGCTTTCCATGCGGATCGAGCGCAGCATCACCATGTCGTCATAGCCCTCGACCTCCTCGAAGGTGCTGGAGAGCATGGCGGCGGGGTCCTCGTCATAGCCGGCGCAGAATTCTTCCCAGGCGCGCACAACACGGCCCGGCGTGCCGACCAGCCCTTCGCGAGAGACATCCTCGCCGATCCAGCGAAGGATGGTCTCGACGGCGGCTTCCGCCTCGTCGCGGGTCGGGCGGGTACCGGTGTCTGCTTTGCCGGCAGGCTTGGTGCTGCCGTTGTCATAGGGTGTCATGACATTATCCCCTGAGAGATCCCCTGAAGGCGCGGTCGTCCTGTGCCGTTCGCCGACACCGCCGATGTCTGCCTATATGGCGACAAAGCCCGGCCATGGCAATATCTTAGGTGTGTCTGTGACAGCGGCCGGGCGCAATTAAATTCTTTGCCGGGGCGGTGTCAGCGGATACCCTGCAGTAACGCGGGTGTAGCTCAGTTGGTAGAGCACGAGCTTCCCAAGCTCGGGGTCGCGGGTTCGAACCCCGTCGCCCGCTCCAGGTTCGAATCTGGCCGGATACAAAAGAGGCCGGATACGAAAAAGGCGGGGTAGCCCCCGCCTTTTTTGCATTTTCTGTTTCCGGCGTGGTTGTCAGCAGGCGTCGACAGCGCGCTTGGCCATCTCGCGAACCAGATGCGCCCGATAGTCCGGCGCGGCGTGGATATCGCCGATCAGATCGCTGGAATCAACCGCGACGCCGTCCAGGGCAGAAGCGCTGAAATCGCCGTCCAGAGCCGATTCCATGCCGCCATGACGAAACACGCCGTCACTGCCGGCACCAGTCACGGCGACTCGTGTGCCGTCGCCGCCTGCGGCAACGAACACGCCGACCATGGCATAGCGGGAGGCCGGATTGGGGAACTTCAGATAGGCGGCCTTCGCCACCTTCGGAAAGCTCACCGCCGTGATCATCTCGTCCTCGTCCAGCGCCGTCTCGAACATGCCGGTGAAGAAATCATCGGCCGCGATGTCGCGCTTGTTCGTATGGACGGTGCCGCCAAGACCGAGAACGGCCGCCGGATAGCATGCCGACGGATCGTTGTTGGCCACCGACCCGCCAATGGTGCCGCAGTTGCGCACCTGACGGTCGCCGATGCCGCCGGCAAGAGCCGCCAGCGCCGGGATCGCACCCTGCACAACCGCCGATTCGGCCACATCGACATGCCGGGTCATGGCGCCGATGCGGATGGCATCTCCGGTATCCTCGATCCCGGACAGGCCGCACCCGGCAAGGTCCACCACCGTTTCCGGGCTGGCAAGACGCTGCTTCATGGTCGGGATCAGTGTCATGCCGCCGGCCAGGAGCTGGCCGCCCGACGACATATGGCCGACAGCCTCGTCGGTGCTCGCCGCCTTTACATAGTTGGTCTGATACATGGTCTGTCCCTCCTTATTCCGCGGCCTGGGCCTTGCCGGCCTCATTGATGGCACGCCATACCTTTTCCGGCGATGCCGGCATCGACATGTCGGTGACACCAAGCGGTGACAGCGCGTCGATGACAGCGTTGATCAGCGCCGGGGGCGAGGCAATCGCCCCGGCCTCGCCGCATCCCTTCACGCCAAGGTCGTTATGCGTACAGGCGGTCACGGTGTAATCCACCTTGAAATCGGGGAGATCATCCGCGCGCGGCATGCAGTAATCCATGTAGGACGCGGTGATCAGCTGCCCGTTTTCGTCATAGGCGGCGTTTTCCATGAGCGCCTGTCCGACGCCCTGGGCGATGCCGCCATGGACCTGGCCCTCGACGATCATCGGGTTGATCAGGTTGCCGAAATCGTCACAGCAGGCCCAGTCGACAAGCTGCACGACGCCGGTGGCCGGATCGATTTCCACCTCGGCGATATGCGTTCCCGACGGATAGGTGAAGTTCAGCGGGTCGTAGAACGCTGTCTCCTCCAGCCCCGGCTCGAGCCTGTCATGCGGGTAGTTGTGCGGGACATAGGCCGCAAGGGCGATCTCGCCGAACCCTTTTTCGGTGTCCGTGCCGGCAACGGTGAACTTGCCGTCGGCAAAGACGACATCGCTGTCGGCAGCCTCCATCAGGTGGGCGGCGATGATCTTGGCCTTGTCGATCACCTTGTCCACGGCCTTGGCGATGGCGGAACCGCCGACCGCAAGCGAGCGTGAACCGTAGCTTCCCATGCCGAACGGCGTCTTGTCGGAATCTCCGTGGATGATCTGCACCTGGCCGACATCGACACCGAGCTTGTCGGCGACGATCTGGGCGAAGGTGGTGTCATGCCCCTGGCCGTGGCTGTGCGTTCCGGTCATCACATTGATGGTGCCGGTGGGGTCGACCCGCACGGTGGCGGATTCATACAGACCGACACGCGAGCCGAGCGCACCTGCCACCGCCGACGGGGCGATGCCGCATGCCTCGATATAGCTCGACAGGCCGATGCCGCGATATTTGCCACGCTTGGCGGCCTCGGCACGGCGGGCCTCGAAGCCCTTGTAGTCGATCATCTCCAGCGCCTTGTCCAGCGGTGCCTCATAGTCACCAATGTCATATTGCAGCGCCACTGGTGTTTGGTACGGGAAGGCATCCTTGGGGATGAAGTTGATCCGACGGAATTCGGCTGGATCCATGCCAACCTGGCGAGCCGCTGCGTCCATAACCCGCTCCAGCAGGTAGGTGGCCTCCGGCCGTCCAGCACCGCGATATGCATCTACGCGGGCAGTTGTGGTCGCCATGCCTTTAATATTGGTGTAAATGGCTGGGATTTTGTAACAACCCGACATCAGTGGTGTGTGGAGAATAGTTGGCGTTACTACCGAGAATGCGCCCAGATAAGCACCAATATTTGCCAGGGAGTCAACGCGTAGGCCGGTGATACGGTTGTTCTCGTCAAGTGCAAGCTTGACCTTGTTTATGTGATCTCGGCCATGTGCGTCAGACAAGAATGCTTCAGTTCGGTCGGCTGTCCATTTAATTGGTCGCTGCAGCTTTTTAGAAGCCCAAGTGCAAACCGCCTCTTCTGGGTAGACATAAATCTTAGAGCCAAAACCACCGCCGACATCCGGCGCGACAATTCGAAGCTTGGACTCTGGAATGTTCAGCATGAAGGCACCGATCACGAGCCGAGTAAGATGTGGGTTCTGCGAGGTCGTGAAGAGCGTGTAAGCTTCCTCGGCAGGGTCATACTCAGCGAGCGCCGCACGCGGTTCTATAGCATTGGGTATAAGGCGGTTGTTGCGGACCTCTAGCTCGACTAACGTGGAAGCGTTGGCCAGCGCAGCCTCTGCGGCGGCCTCGTCGCCAAGCTCGAAATCGAAATACATGTTGTTAGGCACGTTCTCGTGGATCTGCACGCCTTCGGAGGCGGAGGCCAGATCAACAACCGGCGCCAGGACTTCGTAATCGATCTCGACAAGCTCGGCCGCGTCACGCGCCTGCTGAAGCGTTTCCGCGATCACCGCGACGACATGATCGCCTACATATCTCACAGTTCCGTTGGCGAGGATCGGATGAGGCGGCTCGTTGGTCGGTGATCCGTCACGGTTGGTGACGACCCAGCCGCAGATGGGCCCGCCGATGCCATCGGCAGCGACATCCTCGCCGGTATAGATGGCGACCACACCATCGGCCTTGGCCGCGTCGTCGGTCTTGATCGACTTGATGTTGGCATGCGCATGGTCCGAGCGAATGAAATGCACATGAAGCTGTCCATGACGTGAAATGTCGGCCGTGTAACGACCGGAACCCGTCAGAAATCTTTTGTCTTCCTTGCGGCGTACAGACGCGCCGATACCGTCCTTGGTGCTGCCCTCTGGCATGGTCATACTCCCATTTTCTGTGCGCCGGCCTGCACGGATTTCACGATGTTGTGGTATCCGGTACAGCGGCAGATGTTACCTTCGAGGCCTTCGCGAACGTCCTGCTCGCTCGGGTTCGGGTTCTTTTCGACAAGTTCAATGGCGCTCATCACCATGCCGGGTGTGCAGAAACCGCACTGCAGGCCATGGTTCTCATGAAACGCCTGCTGCATCGGATGCAGCGATTCCGCGCTTCCGATCCCTTCGATGGTCGTGACCTCTGCCCCTTCGGCGGCTACGGCCAGCATGGTGCAGGATTTTACGGATTCGCCGTTCACATGGACGACACAGGCGCCACACTGGCTGGTGTCGCAACCGACATGAGTGCCTGTCAGCGTCATGGTTTCGCGGATAAAGCTGACGAGGAGCGTATTGTCGGGCACATCGGCACTGACAGCTTTCCCGTTCAGCGTGAGATTCACGTTGGTCATCATTTCCTCCAGATCCTGGCGTGCATGGCAGCAAATTGTTTTGCCTTTTTGAAGCACGCTCTTGAATATCGTTATGCGAATCAAAAGCTCTGTAAATAGGGGAGCGGGTAAATTTCCTGTGATGTTTGACCGCACCCAGGTTTTTACATGAATGTGCCCCGGCTGGATTTTTGGCGCGCGCACAGGATAACGCTGGAGAATAAAGGTGATGATCCCGGATACGGTGGACGGCCTTCGCGCCGTCATGGCGGATCATGATTATGTGCTGTCTGACGGCCTTGCCGTCAGCCTGTTCCTTGCGCTTCGCAAGCGGCGCCCGCTGTTCCTCGAGGGCGAGGCGGGGGTCGGCAAGACCGAGGTTGCAAAGACGCTGGCAGGCCTGCTGGGGCGGCGGCTGATCCGCCTGCAATGCTATGAAGGGCTGGACATCGCCTCTGCCGCCTACGAATGGAATTATGCCCGGCAGATGATGCAGATCCAGTCTGCCGGACAGGGTGTGCTGTCGAGCGCGGACCTGTTCACCGCCGACAATCTGATCGAGCGCCCGCTGCTCGAAGCGCTGCGTGACGACGACGGCGGCGCGCCGGTGCTGCTGATCGACGAGCTGGACCGCGCCGACGAGGCGTTTGAGGCCTATCTTCTGGAAATCTTGTCGGAATGGCAGGTCACGATCCCCGAATTCGGCACTGTCGCCGCCAAGACGCCGCCGATCGTCATCGTTACCTCGAACAGGACCCGCGAGATCCACGACGCGCTGAAGCGGCGCTGTTTTTACCACTGGGTCGATTATCCCACGGTTGAGGACGAGCTCGATATTCTGCGCCGCAAGGCGCCCGAGGCCGGCGCGGCGCTTGGCGAGCAGGTCGTCCGGTTCGTGCAGAGGCTTCGCGGGGCGAACCTGTTCAAGGCCCCCGGCGTGGCGGAAACCATCGACTGGGCGCAGGCGCTGGTCGAGCTGGACTGCGTGGCGATCGACCCGGCGCAGGCCGATTCGACCATGGGTGTGCTGCTCAAATACCAGGACGACATCGCCCGGATCAGCGGCAGCGAGGCGGCCCGTATCCTGACCGAAGTCCAGACGGAAATGAGCGGATACAAGGCCGGATGACATCATCCTATCCAGACAATGTGACGCCGCTCTTCGGCGCGCCCCGGCAGAAGCCGTCGAAGCGGGCCGCGGATTGTGGAAAGCCGGCAGGCAAGAGATCACCCGGCGGGCATCGGGGCGAGAAGCTCGACCAGAATGTCGCGCATTTTGTGCGTGCGCTGCGTCGCGCCGGGCTGCGGCTGGGTCCGGCGGCGACGCTGGATTGCGTCGAGGCGTGCCGGACCGTCGATATCGGCAACCGTGTCGAATTCTACCACGCCCTGTCGAGCTGCCTGGTGAAGCAGCCTGAGGACCGGTTGGTTTTCGACCAGGTCTTTCACATTTTCTGGCGCAACCCGCGGCTGATGGAAAAGATGCGTGACCTGCTGCTGCCGTCGCTGACCCGTGAAACGGAACGCGACGCGGATGACGAGCCCACCTCGCGGCGCGTCGACGAGGCGCTGGGTTCAGACAAGGCCCCGGAGCCGGAGCCGGCAGATGATGGATCCATCGAAATCGACATGTCGATGACGAGTTCGGACACCGAACTCCTGCAGTCCACCGACTTCCAGATGATGAGCGCCGCCGAGATTGCCGAGGCAGAGCGTGCCATCGACGGTTTGGTGCCTGCCTTTCCCGTGCGCCCGTCCCGCCGGTTCGCGGCGGCGCCCTCGCATGGCCGCCTGTCTTTCAAGCGCACGCTTCGCCGGATGTCACGGCAGGCCGGGGTGCCGCTTCCCGTTCATGAACAGCGGCTGCAGAAGCCGCGCCCTGTTGTGGTGATCTGCGATATTTCAGGGTCGATGGAGCGTTATTCGCGAATGTTCCTGCGCTTTGCCCATGCGCTGACCCAGCGGCGCGGAACAGTGCACTCCTTCCTGTTTGGGACACGGCTGACAAATGTCACGCGGCAGATGAAGGGCCGCGACCCCGATGCAGCGCTGCGTGCCGTCTCGCGCTATGTCGAGGACTGGTCCGGCGGCACGCGTATTTCGAGCGCGCTGCAGTGTTTCAACCGTGACTGGTCACGCCGGGTTCTGGGGCAGGGGGCCGTGGTGCTGCTGATCACCGACGGCCTCGACCGGGACGAGGATGGCGATCTTGCCTTCGAGATCGACCGGCTGCACCGGTCCTGTTCGCAACTGCTCTGGCTCAATCCGCTGTTGCGCTTCGACGGGTTCGAGCCGCGCAGCGGCGGTGTGCAGACCATGCTTCCTCATGTCGACGGCTTCCTGCCCGCCCATTCGCTTGATTCGATCAGGCAGTTGTCAGAGGTGATGGGTCATGAACCGGCCGCGGGCCGCCATATGGAATCGCTGGCCGGCTGGCGGCACAGGCTGCATGATATCCTGAAAGAGCAGACAGCAAGCGGGGCGCCGTCATGACGCCGGACAATTCAGGTGTGACCAATGCCGACCTGCTGGTGCGGGCAGATCAATGGCGCCGCGACGGGCATGGTGTCGCCATTGCCATGGTCATGCAGACCTGGGGGTCGTCCCCGCGCCCCGTCGGCAGCATTATGGTCGTTCGCGACGACATGGCGGTCGAGGGATCGGTCTCCGGCGGCTGTGTCGAGGGGGCGGTGATCGATGCCGCGCTGGACTCCCTTGCAAGCGGCGGCGGACAGCGGCTCGATTTCGGGGTGGCGGATGCGCGCGCCTGGGAAGTCGGGCTGTCATGCGGCGGCAGGATCGCGGTTCTGGTGACGCCGGTGGCCGCCACCGGACTGCCGCCCGAAGTTCTGTCTGCGCTTGCCGGCGATATCGGGTCGCGCCGGTCGTCAACGCTCGGGTTCGATGCCGAAACCGGGGCGGTGCAGGACGCCGCAAAGGCGGATGATGGTGAACATTCCTTTCTGTCCGATGACGAGGCCAGCTTCATCCTCAGACAGGTGCCGCCGCGCCGCGTCTTTGTTGTCGGCGGGGTTCATATCACCCAGTTTCTGGCACCGATGGCGCGCCAGGCAGGCTATGACGTCACCATCATCGATCCGCGCGAGGTGTTCAGCACCGCGGAACGGTTCCCAGGAATTACGTGCCTGACCGCCTGGCCTGACGAGGCAATGGAAGGGCTGAGGCCTGACGCGAGAACAGCCGTGGTGACGCTGACCCACGACCCCAAGATCGATGACCCGGGACTGGTCGAGGCGCTGCGGAGCGATGCTTTCTACATCGGCTGCCTTGGTTCGCGGCGCACCCATGCGGCAAGATGCGAGCGGCTTGCCGAGGCGGGGTTCTCTGCAGGCGATCTTGCCCGTCTCCACGGACCGGCAGGACTGGATATCGGGGCGAAAACCCCGGCCGAGATCGCGGTCTCGATCCTCGCCCAGATGATCGACGTGGAACGCCGCCGGCCGGCGGCATCCTGAGCATGCCGCGATGAAGTTCGGACCAGTCCCCACAGACGATGCAGAGGGCGCGATCCTCGCCCATGCGGCCCACCTTCCCGACGGCCGCCTTCGCAAGGGAACGAGGCTGGCTCCGGCAGAGCTGGAACGGCTGCGTGCCGCCGGCATCAAAGAGGTGATCGTCGCCCGGCTCGAGCCCGGCGATATTGACGAGGATGCGGCCGCCGACAGGCTGGCAGCCGCGCTGATGCCGCCGGGGCTGCGGCTGTCCGAGGCGGCAACCGGCCGCGTGAACATCTATGCTGTCGGACGGGGCATCGTGCGCTTCGACCGCGAGGGGCTGAAACAGGTCAACCGGATCGATGAGGGGATCACGCTTGCCTGCGTCCAGCATAACCAGCTGGTCGAGGATGGCGACATGATCGCCACGCTGAAGATCATCCCCTATGCCATTCGCGAGGAGGTGGTCATGGCGGTGGAACAGCAGGCCGCCGGCGCCCCGGTCCTTGGCTTTCACCGGCTGACACCGCGTCCGTTTGCGTTGATCCAGACCCGTATGGAGGGCATGAAACCGTCCTTGCTGACCAGCACCGAAAAAGTCACCAAGCAGCGCCTCAACCAGCTTGGCTGCGCGCTGGTCGACAGCCGTGTTGTCGCGCATGAGGCCGATGCGGTCGCAAAGGCCATCGATGCGGCACGGCAACATGGGGCAGAGGCGCTTCTGATCTGCGGCGCGTCTGCCATCAGTGACCGCCGCGATATCGTCCCGATGGCGGTTGAGCAGGCCGGTGGCAATGTCGACAGGCTGGGCCTTCCGGCAGATCCCGGCAATCTGCTGATGTCCGCGAGCCTCGATGGCATGCCTGTGATCGGCATGCCGGGATGCGCGCGCTCGCCGCGGCTGAACGGGTTCGACTGGGTGTTGCAGCTGGTTCTGGCAGGCCTGCCGCTGGATGATGACGAAATTGCTGACATGGCCATCGGGGGCCTGCTCATGGAAATCGCCTCGCGGCCGCTCCCCCGCCGCATGGTCGAGCAGCGCCGGTCGGACAGGATTGCCATTGGCGGGGTGATTCTCGCCGCCGGCATGTCGCGTCGCATGGGGCACGAGAACAAACTTCTCGCCGAGATTGATGGCGCTCCCATGGTAAGGCATGTGGCTGAAGCCATGGTCAAGGGCGGCATTCGCGAGCTTGTTGTCGTTACCGGCCATGAGGCCGATGCGGTGACGGCGGCGCTCTTGGATCTCGAGGCGCCCGGCATGATGTTGCGCTTCGTGCATAATGCCGATTTTGCCGGCGGTCAGGCCGGATCGGTCGCCACCGGTGTGTCGGCCCTGTCGAATGATGTTTCCGGCGCGCTGATCGCGCTCGGAGACATGCCGTTTGTTTCGGCGGACCTGGTCGCCGAAATGGTTCAGGACCATAGCGGCCTTAGTGATCACGAGATGCGGATTTCATTCCCTGTGTATGAAGGCCGGCGTGGCAATCCGGTGCTGTGGGGGCGCGGATTTTTCGAGGCCTTGGCCGGCCTCAGCGGCGATATCGGAGGGCGCCGGATCCTGGCCGAAAATCCGGCCGCTGTTAACAGCATCAGCTGGACCGATGACAGCATCCACAATGATATCGATACCGGTGACGACCTGAGGCGTCATCTTCGGGGTTGAACCTGTCGCGCAGGAAGGCTATATCGGCGTCGAATCTTCGATGTTTCCCGGTGCCGCTGTCTGTGACAGCCAAGGCCGCCCGCAAAGGGCCGGCCCGTCCTGCCGCCTCGCGCACCGACGTTTCCGTATTCGACGCAAAGCAAGCTCGACACAACTCACAGGAGCCCCACAGATGCAGCTTTCCAATCTCACAGGCAAGACCGTCGCCATCATGGTCGCGAGCGGATTTGACGAGGACACCTTTATCGCCATCCAGCGCGCGATGATGTCCGTCAACGCAAAACTGCGTGTCATTTCCCGCGATGCCGGCCTGACGAATGCCTGGAACGGAAGCGGCTGGGGCATGTCCTATCCGGTGGACGGCACCCTCGCGACAACGCTGGCCGTCGATTATGACGCGCTGATCGTGCCGACCGGCGAGCGTCATGTCGCCACGCTGTCCGGCGAAGCGCATGCCAAGCGCCTGATGCGCGCATTCACCCGTGAAGAGATGCCGGTTCTGCTTCTTGATGATGCGGTCTCGCTTCTCGAGCTGATCGACATGGCTGCTCCTGCGATCGCCGAGGACGGCGACGTGGCTGCCGAGGGACGGCTTGCAATCGGACGCGGTGCCGCGCTTAAGGCTGGCCTTGAAGCGTTGAACCAGGCCATGATCGTCGAGGATGGCGAAAGCGTCGCTGCCTGACGGCAGTGACCGTCGCCGACCGATCCGACTTATTGCCTGACAGGATAGGCCGATGTCCGAGAACCAAGGCATGACCGCCCTGCCGTCACCCTGCATTTCGGTGTGTCAGCTCGATCCTGTCTCCGGCCAGTGTCTCGGCTGTTATCGTACCAGTGCCGAAATCGCCGCGTGGCGCTCGATGAGCGCCGAGGCACAAGGTGAATTGCTGGAAGCGCTCCGCCAGCGGCGCGCTGAGGCAACAGGCGTCACACGCAGGCCGACGCGTCGCCGCCGGGCCTAGAACCGGAAATCACGCCGGAAAGGACACAGCATGCCATCCCTTGAACATCTCCTGGAAACAACGGGGTGGGTGCTTGCCGACGGGGCTACGGGCACGAATTTCTTCAAAAGGGGGCTCGAGACCGGCTATCCGCCCGAGTTGTGGAATGTCGAGCGTCCCGATGAGGTCACCGCGCTTCACGCCTCTTTCATCGAGGCCGGATCACAGCTGGTCCTGACAAACTCCTTTGGCGGCACTGCCCACAGGCTGAAACTGCATAATGCGCAGGACCGTGTTCACGAGTTGAACAGCGCCGGCGCGCGGATCGCCAGACGCGCTGCCGATGACGGCCGGGACCGCACCGGCCGCGAGGTTGTGGTTGCCGGGTCCATGGGGCCGACAGGCGAGCTGTTTGCCCCCATGGGTGCGCTCGACTATGACGATGCCTATGCCGCTTTCACCGCCCAGGCAACCGCGCTTGCGGAAGGCGGGGTGGACATGCTGTGGGTCGAGACGATGTCGTCGCTGGAAGAGGTGAAGGCGGCCATCGACGCCGCCGCTGCCACCGGCCTTCCTGTGGCTGCCTGCATGACATTCGATACGGCCGCCAAGACCATGATGGGTGTCTCGCCTGCGGAATTCGCCATACAATCGGCCGGGTTCGGCGCCGGGTTTGTCGGTGCCAATTGCGGGATTGGCCCGGCGGAGCTTCTGCATTCCGTGCGCGAAATGCTGCCGGCGACGGATGTGCCGGTGATCGCCAAGGGGAATTGCGGCATTCCGGCCTATGTCGATGGCGGCATCCATTATCACGGCACGCCGGAATTGATGGGCGACTACGCCTGTTTCGCCCGCGATGCCGGAATCAAGATCATTGGTGGCTGTTGCGGCACCACGCCCGAGCATGTTGCCGCCATGGCGGCGGCGCTTGCCGGAACCCCGTCGCGCCCGTTTGACGAGGTGGCCGCCGAGGCCGCGCTCGGCACGCCGTGGAAGGATCTTCCGATACCGCCGGCCGGCGGGGACCATGCCGCGCCACGCCGGTCCCGTGGACGCCGCCGTTCACGTGGTTGAAGCCTGTTGCGGAGTATGGGCAATCTTTGCATACTGCGCGCGTTTTGCCGACCAGCCGCTCCCATGCCAGTTCCTGTCATGAAAGCCGCCTGGTTGCCCCCGATTGATTTGTCCTGCCGGAGTTAGACCATGCACGCCTTTCGCTCGCACACATGCGCAGAGCTCACCGAGGCCAATGTCGGCCAGCCTGTCCGCCTGTCCGGATGGGTCAACCGCAAGCGCGATCACGGACAGCTTGTGTTCGTCGACCTGCGCGACCATTACGGGCTGACCCAGTGTGTTGTCGATTCCTCCGATCCCACCTTCGCGGCGGTCGAGGCGACACGGCTTGAATCGGTGGTGACAATCACCGGCACGGTGCTGAAGCGCAGCGACGACACCATCAACACCAGCTTGCCGACCGGCCATATCGAGGTGCGGATCGAGCAGTTCGAGGTGCAGTCGGCTGCCGACACGCTGCCGCTGCAGGTCAATTCGGATGTCGATTCCGGCGAAGAGACGCGTTTGCGTTATCGCTATCTCGACCTGCGCCGGTCACGCCCGCATGACAACATCATGCTGCGTGCCAGGATCATCCAGTCGATCCGCGCCCGCATGGTGGCGCAGGGCTTCACCGAATTCCAGACGCCGATCCTGACGGCCTCGTCGCCGGAGGGCGCGCGCGACTTCCTGGTGCCGGCACGCCTGCATCCCGGCAAGTTCTATGCGCTGCCGCAAGCGCCGCAACAGTTCAAGCAGCTGGTGATGGTGTCCGGATTTGACCGCTATTTCCAGATTGCGCCCTGTTTCCGCGACGAGGACAGCCGCGCCGATCGCAGCCCGGGCGAATTCTACCAGCTCGACCTCGAGATGAGCTTTGTCGAGCAGCAGGATGTGTTCGATGCCGTCGAACCGGTGATCCGCGGCGTGTTCGAGGAGTTTTCCGACAAGGCGATCGACCAGGAATTCGTCCATATCCCCTTTGCCGAGTCGATGCTGAAATACGGCAACGACAAGCCCGACCTGCGCATTCCCATCGAAATCTGCGATGTGACCGAGACCTTCCGTGGATCCGGTTTCTCGATCTTCGCCAAGGCGGTCGAGAACGGCAGCGTGGTGCGCGCGGTGCCGGGCCCGAAATGCGGCAGCCGTGCCATCGCTGACAGGATGAACAGCTGGGCGCAGTCCGAAGGCGCGCCGGGCATGGGCTATATCATCTATGGCGACGGTGAGGCCCGCGGCCCGGTGGCCAAGGCGCTCGGCCTGGAGAAGGCTGAGGAAATCCGTGTTGCCACCGGTGTCGGCGACGGCGATGCCGTGTTTTTCGCCTGCGCCGACGAAGGCGCCGCCGCGAGCCTGGCGGGCCGTGCGCGGGTGCGCATCGGCGAGGAACAGGGGCTGATCGACAACTCGGTCTTCCGCTTTGCCTGGATTGTCGACTTCCCGATGTTCGAGGCAGACGAGACCACCGGCAAGATCGATTTCTCGCACAACCCCTTCTCGATGCCGCAGGGCGGGCTGAAGGCGCTCGAGGAACAGGACCCGCTGACCATCAAGGCCTGGCAGTACGACCTTGTCTGTAATGGTGTCGAGCTGTCATCGGGCGCGATCAGGAACCATCTGCCCGATGTGATGTACAAGGCTTTCGAGATTGCCGGCTATGATCACAGCGTGGTGGATGAAAAGTTCCCGGCGATGATCAACGCCTTCCGCTTCGGCGCGCCGCCGCATGGCGGCATCGCGCCCGGCATCGACCGCATGGTGATGCTGATCGCCGACGAGCCGAACATCCGCGAGGTCATCCTGTTCCCGATGAACGGCAAGGCCGAGGATCTGATGATGGCGGCGCCGTCCGACGTGGACGACAGCGCGCTGGCCGAGCTTCACATCCGCCGCGCGCCGGCACCAAAGAAGTCCTAATCAGACGTTGATTTGAACAGGCCGCCGGGATTCGAAAAGGCCGCCGGGCGCGGCTAGCGCGGCATCCTGTGGGCTGTCCAGACAAGGCTGGCCAGCAGCAGCACGGCACCCGTCTGGTGCATCGCGCCAAGCGATACCGGCACACCGTGCAACAGCACCGCAATGCCGAGCACGAACTGGCACAACACGAACAGCAGCGCCAGCGTCGCCGGCGTACGGCTTGCCGGACTGCGGCGGCCGCGCAGGGCGAGCGTGATCACCGCAAGAACCGCCAGCGCCGCGATCCAGCGATGATGGAACTGCGCCGCGGCCGGGTTCTCGAAGGCGTCGAGAAGGCCTGCATCGCCATACTCGACGGGCACCAGGCCGTC